>FLOH01000094.1_pt1 | contig 254872 bp, 243 predicted proteins | sample 756751 | NCBI WGS metagenome assembly FLOH01 (sample SAMEA4026879, study PRJEB14308) | marine metagenome | biome: coastal water; material: water | depth 74 m
CGGGTTAACTGTGTGTAGTATCGCATATATGCCTCTCATTCTTGCCGGAACGAAAGGTTGCGATGCTACCGCAGCTTAACCTGTACGCCGACAGATGAGTTGCACTTACAACTTGAATTCACGTTATACTGTAAAATGAAATACTTAAAATTGATTATTAACCAAAATGTAATACCAAATATTTGATGAGGAAGTGGAAGTTTTTTTATGCGTTTACTATTCACCTTTGCTTTTATTATAGTTATTTCCGCCTGTACTCCATACAAGGATTTCTACAAGTCTAGTCCTTATTTTTCCGATAATGATCCTAGTTTATTGCCGCCGTCGGGCAAAACTGAATTTGTTTCAGGCACTAACCAAGATGACGATTGGTTGAGGTTAACTGTTAATGGTTATGGAATGATTGGGGGGGCCTCTTTTGTTGGGCCTCAAGTTTCAGAAGAAGGGGCAAAAGTTCAGGCAGGTGTTGTTGGGGCTGACGTTGTTGTCATCTATGGAAAATACGTTTCTACGGATAGTGGTTCAACGCCTCTTATCTTACCAGACGTTCAAACATCCTATAGCTATGGTAGCGTATCAGGTGCTGGAGGAACGGTTGACTATCAGGGGACAACAACGACATATGGTACAACGACAACAAATATTCCGTTTAGTGTTGACCGATATGAGCAAACAGCAACTTTTTGGAGGAAGATGAAAAAACGAGGTGGGGCTGGCCTATTTACTAGGGATATGACTCAAAGTGAAAAACAAATGGTGGGTAGTAATAAGGGCGCTTTTATTGAGGGGGTATTGCATGGTAGCGCTGCGTATGAAGCTGATATTTTGGGCGGTGATATTTTGAAAAGTTGCGATGGGAAGATAGTAACAAATAATGAATCAGTTTCATCTATCATAAAATCTTCTCATGGTAAAACAGTGAAGATTATATTATGGCGTCAAGGAAAGGAAATTGAAAAGACACTTTTTATACCTGAATACAAGTAGCTATTTTACCAAAAATATAGAGAGAGAATGTCCTTTATGTACCTTTATATTTTTCCTATGCCGTCTTAAGCAGATATGTTATGTTATAATCTGAAGTCTGGGTAGAATTTCAGAGCCGCAGGTTCCCCTAAAAACAAAAGAATATTGAAGCGATTTTGAGCGCCGTACAAGCGTTTGGGGAGCGTTAGAAATTCCGTGTCATTTCTTTAAACTGAAGAAAAGGAATTGAACGCATTGCGCCTTCTATGAGCGCCCGGCTTTTTTCGTCTTCCGACGCGCCCGGCGAGACCAGTCCCTTAACACCCTTCGCCAGTTCTCGTAACTGGGTCGCCAGTTGCTGCCCGGCGGCGGCGTCCTGTAATTTGTCGCCGGCGCAATACCAGTCCCTGATTTCCAGGAACAACGGCGGGTCATTCCAGGCCAGGGCTCCGCTATATTGGGCGTTCGGGGCCTTCAACGCCGTTTGCACTGTGCCGCCGGGGCCACCCGCAGCGCCTACTTTCTGCTGCGCCGAAGCGGCGTTTTCAATGGGTTTAACCAGTTCCGCTTCGAGCATCAATTCGATGCTTTGAGGGACCGGCGCCTGTGGTGTTGGCGGGTTGCCGACTATATCGACGTTGGAAAAAAAGCCGACGGTGCTGACCACTTCGGTCTGGCCGGTGAGATTGCTGATGGTCGCCGCGCCCCGGCGGAGCACCAGCGACGTGCCGGTTAACGCATTGGCAACAATATCGATCACCGTGCCGCGAATACCGATAATTGAATTGGGCGCACCAATTCGGTAACTGTTGGAATTCATCTTGCCGGAAACGAACTTGAACACACCGGTGATAAGTTTGACCGATAGCGCCCCCTGGTTGGTGTCGGGGTCGTAGACCATGGAATCCAGAATCAGGCTGGAACTTGCGCCAAGGGTCAGGGTCGTTTCATCGGCGAAGACCACCAAGGTTGAGCTGCGGGCGTCGGTTTCGATGACTTCATTGCGATAAACGCCAGAGCCGACTTCGATTGTGCGGATTTTGTTCAGTCTTTCGCCGGTGACGCGCCGGACCACCACGGCCGCCGAACCGATCGGCGTAAAGGCTTCGTCGCTGGATACGGCATGGGCCGGACCGGTCGAATATAATATCGTTGTTAAAGCCGCAAGAACGAATGCTGAAAGACAATAGCGGGCAGCCTGAAACACGCCCTGCGCCACCTTGGTGCCGGGCCCGGATTGAAATCTTAGAAACATGTCAGACACATCAAGGCCCCCTACATTGCCTTTTGTTCAGTCTGTTTTCATGATCCAATTTGTTTTTGTTATTGGTTTTGCCTGTTTCAGATCACATCGCAGAATCGTACACAGCGAATACCACCCTAGTGTAGGTCAGGGTATGAAGAAACCCTAAATACATTATAGACTTTACAAATATTAGGGGTGGCCCGAAAGATCAAATATGTTTCAAAACAGGCTATCGGGATACAATGGGTGATCGGAAGCACCGGAAATCGGGATAATGGATCGTATTCAAAAATTCAGGGAGATGAGTATCCGGCGCATCGTCGCCCTGACCTTCGGTGGCGCCACCGCGTCGACGTCGATGCTATTCATGGCTGCGGGGTGGATTTTCGGTGAACAAACTGCGGTACCCCTCGCCGTGGTCTGGACGAGTCTCGGGGTATCGATAGGTGTCTCCCTTATTTTGTGGATTTTGGCCGACAGGTTATTGCTGGCCCGCCGGCACGATCACCGAAGCCTTCCCGCGCGGCCTGAATTTTTTGACTTTCAGGACCTCAATCAACCCATGCACTGGCAGGAAATCGAAGGTAAGGAACTAAGGCAGCTCAGCTATGTCGTATTTGATACGGAAACCACCGGGTTACATCCGTCAAAAGGCGATGAAATTATTTCCATCGCCGCCGTTCGAATTGAAAATGGCAAGGTCGATGAAGCCACGACCTATTCCCGCCTGGTCAATCCCGGATGCCCGATCGCCCCGGGCTCGATCAAGTTTCACGGCATCACCGATGACATGGTGGCGAGCGAAGGCGGTATAGCCGATGTCCTGCCATCGTTTCGAGACTATGTCGGGGACGCCATCCTGGTCGCCCACAATGCGGCGTTTGATATGAAGTTCCTGCACTTGAAGGAACAACAAACCGGCATCACATTTCCCAACCTTGTGCTCGATACGCTTCTGATTTCGGTGTTTCTGGATCACGAGTCCGAAAACCATAGCCTGGACGGTATTGCCAAGCAGATGGGGATCACCATCGAAGGGCGGCACACAGCACTTGGTGACGCCATCGCCACCGCCAGGATTTTTTGCAAGATGATGAACCGCCTGGACGCCCGTGGCGTTACGTCTTTGCGCCGGGTCGTCGAAGCCAGTGCAAAAATCGAACATGTGCGAAAATTGAAGGAACGGTTCTAACGGAATCTGACGTCAGAAAATTTCACCACCAATTTCGAAATTAATGCGCTTGCGCAAGCCGTCGATGGCCTTGAAGGCTTCGCGCAATCGACGGCGTCGCCTTCCGGACATATCGCGGGGGTGAATGAAGTTCGAAACCGTGCGTCCGGCGTTGAAATCGGCAATTTGCTGGCACAGCAACAATTCGCACAGGGTCCCGTAGGCGTCTTTCAGGTCGTCGTAGTCGTCGTCGGTAACGACAGCCAAGTCGTGCAGCGCGCCCAGGCGGGCAAGGGTCCCGGTCGCCGGGACGCCTTCGCGCATGGCCAGCATCCGGATGCCTTCGACGAGCGGCAGCGTCCCCGACATCTTGAGATTAACCTTACCCTTGTGTTCAGGGTCCTTGCGTTCCGTGGCGAAGCGCCCGAACCAACGATGCGCGGTTCCATGATCGCGGTCGGACGCATGGACGGCGCGCAGGAAATGCTCGTTGCCCTTCGTCACCTGGGTGACATGACGACGCAGTTCAGCGGCCAGGGAAGGGTCGCCCCGAGAGGCCCGGAAATCAAAAAATATATCGAAATGAAGCAGTGCCGCGCCGACACTGCGCACGTTCCATAAATCGATCTGGGCCTTCCACTGGGATATTGTTTTCCGCCACACCGGATTGGTCGCCATGACATTGCCGGTGCAGTAGGGCAGGCCGACGGCGTCCAGGTCGTCCGACAGGCGGGTCGCCAGGTCGATGAACCAGGGGTCGATTTCGCCATGACGGTCGTCGTCGTAATCGGCCAGGATGAAGCCGTAGTCCTGATCCGGGTACAGATAGTTTTCGCCGCGCCCGCCCGACCCCATGATGATCATGGAGAAGGGCACCGGTGGGTCGCCGCGCCCGGCATCCGCCATAACCGCCAGATTGCGCCGCAGCAGGCTGCGGTATATGTCGTTGTTGATATGGGTCAGCAGCGCCTGGACCTCCCGCGCCGGGACATGGTCGGCCAAAAGTTCGGCGGCGACATCGACCTGAACGGCCTTGATATCGCGCAGGCCATCTATGCTGTCGTCGCGGGTCAGCATGTCGATGCGGCCGACCAGGTCGGCCGATGCCCGCACCATGGTGTCGTGAAGATCGAGTATGCCCCACAGGCGACCGTCGTCATCGACCACCGGCATATGCCGATGACCGAGGCGCCGCATACGGGCGATACCGATGAACAAGGCATCGTCTTTGCCGATGGTGCGGACCGGAGCGCTCATGATATCGCCCGCCGGTTGATCGGGGGCGGCGTCGAAGGTAACCCGGCGGACAATATCCTGTTCGGTAATGATGCCCACGGGGCGGTCTTCGGTATCGACGACGTTAACGGCGGAATATTTTTGCGTCGCCATCATGCCGACGATGTCGCGCAGCGGTGTTTCCGGGGCGACCCGGGCCGGCGAATCGTTCGCGTGTTCATCGACACGCATAAAGAAGATAGCGGTTCCCGTGGACATCGCTGTTTCGTCTCCTGGTCCTACACGGCGCGGCTCTACACTGCGGATGACCCTGCTCGCCAGTCGGCAATGACGGGGTCGATTTGCAACAGGGGTTCAAGTTGATCGCGTACCGCCTTCCATTTAAAGCGCATGGAATTGCGGACGATCTGGACATCGAATTCTTTCAGCTCGTCGGCAATTGGCGCCCATTCGACGAGAGCGGCGAGGCTGGGTTCGAAGGAATTTTCGCCGATCAGTACGTTTGCCCAGTCGGTCAATCGGGCACGAACATGAAAGGCTTCGGTGGCTTCGCCAAATCCCTGCGGCCGGTCTTTGGGTGGTTCTTCGTCGCGGATCGCCGCATCGAAAATATGGATCGCTAGGGCGCAGGCCTCTTCTTTGGTGCTTGCGGCGTGCGCGGCGATTTTGGCGGTGGTGTAAATGGACAGGTCGCCAAGGCAGGCGAGATAGATTTCCCACTTGGCGATATTCAAAGACAGGGCAAAAACATCGTCTTTGAATAATTCCGTATACCGGGTCCCGGCGCGGGTTTTTATGTAGCCGTAAAGCGTGATCTGGGAGACAAATTTAGACCTGGTTTCTGCGAATCTAGCGAGCTCGTCAACGGTGGAAACGGGCGGATCGCGGTGCCAGAAGCGAAATGCCCTCAACGCCAGATAAATAAAATATCCTGCCTCTTTCAGGACTTCCCACAGTTCTCTAAAGAAATTATTCAGTTTGTTCATATTGATTAAATCTCGTATAACACGTTGATATTATTTAATTAAAATAGTAGCGATACGCTCGAATCAGGGCTTCTAGTGGTGGGGCTGACATACATATTCATGGCCGGTATTTCGTATGGTGGGAATTGGGTTTTCTAAAAAGTCTGGTCGGGAAGGCTATCGGTGGGTAATAATCGCGCACCGTAGGGTGTCCGACCAGTAATATTATTTATTTGATCGGGCGAGGCTAAACTTAAGGGGAGTTTCAATATGTCTGAGATTACGCCAGAAGTCCGTGAGGGGCATTGGGCTAAGACCAGGTCACTCACATTTATGGTTCTAATAATCTGGTTCATCTTTTCTTTCGTCGTGCACTGGTTTGCCGACGCCTTGAATTCGATGTCCTTCATCGGCTTTCCGCTTGGCTTCTATATGGCCGCACAGGGATCGCTTATTGCTTTCGTCGTATTGATTTTTTATCTGGCATACGCGCAGAACAAAATCGATGAAGATTTCGGCGTCGCCGAAGACGAATAATCAAGGGTAAGGAAAAGGAGAAGACCAGTGAAAAACAGTTTTATTGAAAACTTGCCCAAGATTTACGGCATGTACACGGGCGGGTTTCTCGTCTTCATCGCGTTAATGGCGGTTCTCGAACAGATGGGTGTTAGCGCCCAGACCATCGGTATTCTGTTCGTCGCCTTCACCGTGGTTATCTATGCCGGCATCGGCTGGCTATCGCGGACCATGCAGGTTGACGCGTATTATGTGGCCGGACGCCAAGTCCCGGCCGTCTTTAATGGTATGGCGACTGCCGCTGACTGGATGTCTGGTGCGTCGTTCGTCGCCATGGCCGGTGGCATTTACTTCGGTGGCCACAGTTATCTGGCGTTCGTCGTCGGCTGGACCGGGGGGTATATCCTCGTTGCCGCGCTGATGGCGCCGTACTTGCGCAAGTTTGGTTGCTACACGGTTCCGGATTTTATCGGCACCCGTTATGGCGGCAACACGGCACGCCTGATGGCCGTTATCATCCTGGTGGTCGCGTCCTTCACATATGTGACGGCTCAAATCAACGCCACGGGCACTATCGCCGCACGGGCTTTCCAGATTCCGTTTGAAATTGGTGTCTGGTTCGGGCTTTCCGGCATTCTGTTGTGTTCCATGTTGGGCGGCATGCGCGCCGTTACCTGGACCCAGGTGGCCCAGTACATCGTGCTGATCATCGCCTATGTGGCGCCGGTTGTGTGGATGTCCAATAAACAGGGGTTTGGTCTGATACCGCAGTTCGAATATGGCGCTGCGGTTGCAAGACTTGCTGATTTGGAAGTCCTGCACAAAGTTGGTGAAATGATGCCGACGGAAACGTTTGCCGGTATGTCGGCACTGACCGTTCATCACTCTACCGCAGGAACCGGAATGGCGAGTTGGAAATTCGTCACCCTGGTGCTGTGCATGATGGCCGGTACGGCCTCCTTGCCGCACATTCTGATGCGTTACTTCACCACACCTTCGGTGCGGGATGCGCGTAAGTCTGTGGCTTGGTCGCTGCTGTTCATCTTCTTGCTGTACTTCACGGCTCCAGCTCTCGCCACCTTTACCAAGTTGCAGATTCTCGATCCGGAATTGGCAACGGGTATCATCGGCAAGGCGTTCGCAGATGTTGCGGCGCTTGACTGGATCCAGAACTGGAGCAACGTCGGCATGGTCGCGATTAGCGACTCTAACGGCGATGGCATCTTGCAGATCAACGAGTTCTTCATGCGCAGTGGTATCGTCGTGTTGGCGACTCCGGAAATTGCCGGTCTGCCGTATGTGGTTTCGGGCCTGGTTGCTGCCGGTGGTATGGCTGCTGCCATGTCAACGGCCGATGGCTTGCTTCTGGCCATTGCCAATGCGCTGTCTCACGATCTGTACTACAAGATGATCGATCCGCAGGCCGACACCCGGAAGCGTTTGCTGACGGCTCGTGTCCTGCTGCTCGCCATTGGTGCAGCCGGTGCATTCGTCGCCAGTCTGAAGTTGACCAGCATCCTGGGCGCCGTTGCCTGGGCGTTTGACTTCGCCTGCTCTGGTCTGTTCTTCCCCTTGGTGCTTGGCATCTGGTGGAAACGGGCCAACCGTGCGGGTGCTCTGGCCGGTATGATCCTCGGCTTCGGTGCCGGTCTCGCCTACCTGGTGAATATCAGGTGGTTGGGCGGCGACGTGTGGATGGGTATCGATCACCTGCGCTTTGGTATCATCGGCATGCCGGTGAGCCTGGTTGCCATGATCGTGTTCTCGTTAATGACCGAAGAGCCTGATGCTGAAACCCAGGCCATGGTCGATGAAATGCGCATTCCGGTGGGCGAAACCGTCCTCTCGGCCAAGCACTAGAGCATTTCAAAAGCTTGAGAATTCGGGGCGGAGCTTATGGCTTCGCCCCGTTTTTTTCATCTACCATCAAAGTTATGACAAAGAAGGACCGTTAAATTGTTTCAAGCTTTTCCCCTTTGGGTGATCGTCATCGATTATATCTTCGGCACGATCATGTGGACCCTGATCGGGCGAGCCGGAATGTCTATATTCTTGCCGGAAAATTCGTCGTTCTTTTTCATGCGGTTTTTCGTCCGGGTGACCAACCCGGTGATAAAGGTATTTTCCGTTTTTACACCGGGATTTCTGATCCAGCCCATCGTACCGCTGTACGTCGCCTGGTTCTTTTTCATGTTCAGGTTCTATCTGATGCCGTACCTACTGGGCTACGAAGTCATGGGCATGTTGTCGTTCCCGCTGGAAGGCGAGATCGCGCGCGCGATCTATGAAATTGGCAACAAATAAATCACCCTACATATAAATCGACGATTCCCTGCAGCATAGCGGTGTAGTCGTTGAAAGATTTTGTCTGCCCGTCTGCAATTTTGCCACCATCATCCCATTTCCGGACTTTCACGGCGTCGCCGTGAAACGGGTTTGATTCAAACGCTGCGACTTCCGGCGGGCTCATGGGGCCGCCTTGGAGGGATAGCGAATGAACAGACGCGCTGGAAAGCTGGTCGAAATAATTTCTATCGATCGCGCACAGGTAGCGTTTGGCCGCCACATGCAGGCGAACACATTCCGATATCACGGGTGGAAAGAACGGCTTCAAAATGTCGCCGCCGGTGGCATCGTGATGTTTGTCGATGATATCGTCGGGTGAATAGGTTCCGAATTCGCCGCAAAAGTGACCAATATCATGAAGCAGCGCCGCGGCGATTAATTCATCGGATGCGCCCTCGCGTTCGGCCAGTCCGGCTCCTTGTAACATGTGTTCGGCCATGGTGACTGGTTCGCCCAGATAACTTTCGGCGCCGCGGCGTTCGAAAATATCGGCGAGAAAATCGACGATGGTGGATTTATCCAATATGGGGTGCCTCCTCGATGTTGGCGAGCGTCGAGAGCAGCCCGTCCTTATCGGCGTAGCAACCCTGTAGCCAGCGTGTACCACTACCCGAAAAGGCTTTCCTGGCGTGCAGCACGCGGGTGTTGTCGACAATGAATAATTCACCCGGGGACAATTTGAAGCTGACTTCCATGTCTTTGTCTTCGACAATTTCCGCGAACTGCCGGTATGCGGCGTAATAGTTTTCCATGTCCGCAAACGGTATATCTGAAAACGGCGCGGCGGATCGGTTATTGAAACTGATGCCCGTTAATTCGCCATCGGCGGCCAAGCCGATCATTGGCTTGCGGGCGCGCAACACGACTTCTTCTGATCCCGCATATTCGAAGTTTGCGCAGTGCCGCGAGAGCATTTCGAAGGCCGCCGGATGTTCTGATTTTAGCCGGCGCGCCACCTGGAAACCGTCGACCACGATTGATTCGCCACCGTCCACCGAATTTTCCATGCAAGACAAAAGTTGCAAGGTCGGCACCGGGTCGCGATAGGGGTTGTCGGTATGGGCCTGAAGGCCAAGGTTTGTGTATGCCAGATTGTTCGGGTTGACTTCCGAACGGACTTCGAACCAGCGTCCGTAATTAGTCTCGCGCACGTAGCCGAACAGTTCCGCCACCCGGCACAGGGCGCCGGGGTCTGTCGGGATGCCCCGCAACATCGATACGCCATAGGTCCTGACGCCGCGTAGCCATTCAGCCAAAGCCGACTTTGAAGTAGAAACATCGGACCAGTTTCCACCGGGCAGGCTGCCTTGCAGGTCCGATCCCCAGGTGACCAGGGCAGGGTCGAGCCAGCCGGGGGCTTGCGTGTCGGGGTGATCATAGGCATAGCGCTTCAGCCAAAGGCTTGAAAACGTCAATTCCTTGTGTTCTGGCGCGACAGTAAGGCACAGGTCGCCCGTTGGCGAAATACCGGCTTCGCTGATGGTGACGTCGCGGGGAATGTCGCATACGGTAATCAGGCGCTGACCGTTCGATGGACTGCGAGTCGCCTCATCAAGGCTATTATCGCGCAGCCACAGGGCGTGAAAGCGGGCATGATTTCCATCACCCCAAAAGACTTCCAGGCTCTTGCTGTCCGGGGCAATCTCGACGGCCTTCAGGGGCATGGCCTTGTCCTCGCTGGAAGCCTACCTTGAGCGCGCCGCGCCGCGTCGTGCCCCGCCAATTTTGCCACTGGCGGTCGCTCCTGGGCTCGAAATGGAATCGGCTTTCGGGTCAAACCGCCCCGGGGCAACGTTTTGGGCGGCTTGGTCGGCACCGTCCAACCGTTTTCTAATTTTTTGCGATGCTTTCGCTTTCGCTCGTTCGCGGGCTTTTGCTTTGGTCATGTTCTTTCGCCTTTCGGGTGTTTCGCCGACATTAGCGAATTCTCGCCGTTAAGGAAATGTTTCCGTTAGGTTTCACCCGGCCTGGGCACGCGCTCGTGGCCCAGGTCCGGTTCCGAACAATTCCTTAAAATCCACTCGCGGGTTTCGTCGCGCAGCCTGACAGCCGCTTGAAAGCCGCTGCCTTGCGGGTCGATCGCCGGGCCGGTGATGATCGTGATGATCCCGCGCCGGGGGAAAAACTGATCACCGCGCAGAACCGAACGGCTGCCGCGAAGGGCCAGCGGGATGATCGGCATTTTGGTTTCCACCGCCGTTTCAAACGCCCCCATGCGGAACGGCAGCAAGCCGGGCATTCGGGTAAAGGTGCCTTCGGCGAAAAACATCAGTGACCGCCCGCTATGGCCGATTTCGGTAACGCTGCGGGCCCCCGCCACGCCCTTCGCGGAATCGAAACGTTCGACGAACAGGGTATCGAAGCGATTGAGCAAGGTGCGCAGGAAAAAACTGCCCTGGACTTCGGTCTTGACGACGAAACGGGTCCGGGCCGGCAGCAGGGCTAGCATGACCAAGGCATCGACATAGCTTTGGTGATTGGAAACAAAGATACAGGGGACGCCCGCAGGGGGCAGGTTTTCGGGATTTTTCAGGGCCATGGGGATGCCGCAGATGCGCATCAGGACCTTGATCGTGCCCTGGGCCAGGGACCAGCGCCAGCGTTCGCTGGGCAGGACCATGACGATGGCCCATACGCACAGTGCCGAAGACCCGAACAAAGCCACGCACCCGGCCGCATAAAGCGCCGATACGATCAACGCCCGGGTGCGGCGGACTTGCGGCATTACCGCGCCCATGCTCAGCCGCGCCACCTGTATCCACACGGCGCGTTTGGCCTTGCCGATTTCGCCGTCGTCATAGATTTGGCGGCTGGCGGCGCGGCGAATTTTCCCGCTCGATGTCTTCGGTACCGTGTTGGGCGGCGCCAGCACCACGTCGTCGGGCGGGGTGCCGGTCAAATCGGTGACGATGGCCATAACCTGGCGGCGTTGTTCGGCGAGAATTTCGGGGTCGCGCTTGCGGGTTTCGGCCAGCACGATCAGGCGTTCCGTGCCGGATTTTTTATCAACGCTGCCAAATACCGCGACGTTACCGTGGCGGATGCCGTCGATTTTGCCGACTTCCTGTTCCACTTCCTGGGGATAGATATTGCGCCCGGCGCGGATGATGATGTCCTTTTCGCGCCCGGAAATATAAATTTCGCCATCGGCGATGTAACCCTTGTCGCCAGTCGCCAGCCAGTCGCCGTGGAACATTGCCTTGTTGGCATCGACGGCGCGCAGGTAGCCACTGGTCGCCGAAGGTCCACGAAAATGGATATAGCCCTCGTGGCGGTCTGGCAATTCCAGATCGGCGCCATCGACGATCCTGATTTGGTGTCCGGGTAGGGGCTGGCCACAGGCGGGGAACTGCAATGCCGTCGGATCATCGGCCGCCGCCGGTTTGGCGTGACCGTCGATCATCAGTGCGGTGCGTTCAACCCGGTCGATCAGCGGCACCCGGTGCAGCGGCGGAATGGTCAGGCCGACGGAATTTTCGGCCAGGCCGTATACCGGCATCATGGTTTCGGGTCTAAAGCCGATATCGGCGAAGCGCTGTCCAAAGCGTTCAATGGTGTTCGGACTGACCGGTTCGGCGCCGTTTAAGGTGGCTCGCCAGGAGCTTAAATCCAGGCCTTCCAGTTGATCGTCACTTAGGCGATTGAGACACAGGTCGTAGGCAAAATTGGGCGCCGCCGACAAGGTTCCGCCGTACCGGTGGATGGCCTGAAACCAGCGGGCAGGGCGGGCGATAAATGCCAGCGGCGACAAGATCACCAGATGGGCGGCATAATAAAAGCTGCTTAGCCACGCGCCGATCAGGCCCATATCGTGATACAGCGGCAGCCAGCTTACAAAAACGTCCTCGGGGCTGGCTTCCATCACCGTTCCCACGGCGCGGATATTGGCCAACAGGTTGGCGTGGCTCAGCACCACACCCTTGGGCGTGCCGGTACTGCCCGACGTATATTGCAACAAGGCCATATCATCGCTTTTCAGGGTTGGCGGGTGCAAATCAGTGGTGGTTACGGCGCAAACCTCTTCGGGGGTTACCACGTGACGCAGGCAGGCGACCTGGCCGCGCAGCAGTTTCGAAAACTGCACCGCTTCGGGCATGGCGATCATGATCCGGGTTTGGCAGTTTTCGGCGATGGCGACATGGCGCAACAGATGTTCTTCCAACTGGCCGATCCGGCCCGGTGGATAGACCGGCACCGGCACGCCACCGGCCCGCAATACGCCCATGAAGGCATAAAAATAATCCCGCCCACTGGGCAGCATGATCATCACCGCCTCGCCATGGCTCAGGCCCAGCCCTTGCAAACCCCGGGCGATTTTCCCGGCGCCGTCCGCCAAGTCGCCATAGGTGATGATCTCGCCATCGTCGTCGTCGCTGTAAAGCCGGATGTGGGGGCGATCCGGGTGGGCCTGCACATGCCAGTCGAGGACTTGAATAAGTGTTTGGGCACTGTGGGGGGCGGCCTCTGCGTCGCCGAGCGCCAGCCCTTCGCTGGCGGCGGGCAAACGCGTCGCCACCCGACCACTGGCGCCGAGGATGGCACGCAGCAGGTCACGCGGCGTTTCGGCGTTCATCAGTGCCTGTTCGCCAAGGGCTATATCGAAACCTTGTTCAAGGCGCACCAGCAGTTCGACACGGCCCAGGCTATCGAATCCCAAGTCGCGATCCAGGACACTGTCGAGCGTGACTAGGCCCGGCGCGATATGTCGCGGGTTAAGCTCGACGGCCAGGGCATGCACGGTTTTCAGCAGATGCTCGGACGTTTGGGCGACGGAATCGTCGTCTTGCCCGTTTTTTTGCATGTGAGATTTCCCCAATTGAACCAGTGCCTTCAAGGACTGAAAGATATTATAGTGCGTCCCGTACGGCCATATCTGTTTTCATAGGCCCAATTTTTGAGCAAAGGAGGCTACCGTGAGTGCGTATTTAGTCGTCGATACCAAAATAGACAATCCGCAAGACTATGAAACCTATAAGGCGCTGGCCAAACCCATTGCCGAAAGCTATGGCGGCGTTTATCGCGCCCGCGGCGGCGAATTGGAAGTCGTTGAAGATGATTTGTGGCGACCGACCCGCCTGGTGATCGTTGAATTTCCAGACATGGAAAAAGCCCGCGCCTTCGTCAATTCGGAAGAATACAAGCCGGTAAAAGCCATTCGACATGCCAATGCCAAATGTACCATCGCCCTTATTGACGGCGTTTAAGCCAAAATACCGGTGGAGCGCGACCATTGATTTCTTCTGACAGCAGTTTCGATGCCTCTCGCAGGTTTCGCCATATTGTCTGGCCGTTCGCCATTGCCGAAACCATCGTCTGGGCTTCTTTCTACTACTTGTTTCCGGCCTTGCTGCCGGAATGGGAAAAGTCGCTCGGCTGGTCGCGGACGGAACTCTCGGCGGCATTTTCATCCGCCCTGGTGGTGTCGGCGGTGTTGGCGCCCAGCGTCGGCCACCTTATCGACCGGGGACTGTCCCGATTGGTGTTTACCGGCAGCGCCGTTCTCGGCGCCGTGATGCTCGTCCTGCTGTCACAGGTCACCGAACTGTGGCAGTTCTTCGCGGTCTGGATCGGTTTGGGCGTCGCGATGTCCGGCGGGTTGTACGAAGCCTGCTTCGCCATCGTCACCCGTTCCATGGGGCAAAACGCCAAGCGCGCCATCACCCTGATTACCCTGGTTGCCGGGTTTGCCGGTACGGTTTCGTTTCCCGTGGCGCACACCTTCGTTGGTTTAATTGGTTGGCGCGGTGCCGTCCTGGTTTTCGCCGCCGCGGTTCTCACCCTTGCCGCGCCTTTGTTGTGGTATGGCTGTCATCACGCCGAAGGGCATTTCAAGGATTTGGCCGAACCCCAGGACGATAATCCGCAACGGGTCCGCCAAGTTCTTAGGTCGCCCACATATTGGTTGCTGGTCATTTCCTTCACGGCCATCGCCATCGAACATGGCGGCATCATCACCCACATATTGCCGATCCTGGAAGATCGCGGGGTGCATCAACAGGCCGCCGTTCTGGCCGCCTCGATGATTGGACCCATGCAGGTCACCGGGCGTTTGGCGATGATGGCGGCGGAACGCCATGCCTCTATTTTTGCCATCGCCACGGGGTGTTTCCTGGGCATGGCTGCGGCGGCGGTCTGCCTGTTGTTTGCCGGGGGGTCCGCCGGGTTGATCGCCGCATTCGTCATTTTGCACGGTGCCGCCTATGGTGTGACCAGCATCGCCCGTCCGGTGATCACCGCTGAACTGCTGGGACGACAAGGCTTTGGTATCGTTTCGGGGATGATCGCGCTACCCTTCATGCTGGGCTATGCCGCGGCGCCTACTCTCACGGCTCTGGCCTGGCAGGCGGGTGGTTATGATTTGGTCATTGGCCTGGCAATTGCCATTGTCGTCTTTGGATTGTTGGCGTTCACGGCGGCACGACGGACATCTGCGGGACAAGGAATTTCGAAGTGAACGACACTGTGATCGATCCCGTAACCCGGCAGTTGACGGCCTGGGCCGATGATGGCCAGGCCACGGCGCTGGCCACGGTCATCGAAACCTGGGGTTCTTCGCCTTGCCCAATTGGCAGCAAAATGGCGGTTAATGGCAAGGCGGCTTTCGCCGGCAGCGTATCGGGCGGCTGTATAGAAACTTCGGTGGTTTCCGAAGCGCTGGAAATTATCCGCGACGGCGGCTTCGAAGTGCTGAGCTATGGCATATCCGATGAACAGGGTGCGGCGGCGGGCCTGGCGTGTGGCGGCACCATAAAAGTCCTGGTCGAACCGGTTGATGCGGCGCTGCTGGCTGTTTTGTCCGGGCCGCGTCCGGTTGTCAGAATAATCGATTTGGCCGATCTGAATTGGCACGTACTCGGGGAAGGCGACACAGATACCGTTGTTTCGGACGCTGCCAGGAAGGCCCTTGGCGATGGCCGTGCGGCGTATGTTGTTTCCGGCGACCGGGAATTTTTCGTCGATCCCATCGTCGCCAGTTACCGGATGATCATTATCGGTGCGGTCGCCATCGCCCAGGTGCTGGCGCCCATGGCGCGGGCGGCAGGGTTCGATGTGACCATCATCGACCCCAGGCCGACATTCGCCACCGAACAGCGGTTTCCGGATTGCCGACTAATCCAGGCCTGGCCCGACAAGGCGATGGCCGACCTGCGGCCCGACCATCGTTGCGCAATCGTCACCCTGACCCACGACACCGCCCCCGATGACATGGCGCTGGATTTGGCGCTGAAGTCCGACGTGTTTTATATTGGTGCGCTGGGCAGCCGAAAAACCCATGCCAGCCGAAGGGAACGCCTGAAGGAAAAGGGATGGGGCGAGGAAGACCTGAACGCCATTTGCGGGCCCATCGGGCTCGATATCGGGGCCGCAAACCCGGCCGAAATTGCGGTTTCCATTCTGGCGCAGATTATCGAAGAGAAAAACCGTTAAAAGTGCTTGCCCAGATACCGTGAAACCATGGCGAAGTCTTGATCGACTTCTTTTTGGGTGAAGCCGATCATCATTTCTTTCAAGGCGATTTTTTTGCCAATGAACGCGTCGTAATTCTGATAACACGCCGCCAACAGGGCCAGATCGATATCCTTGCCGCGGACAAAAGCGGTCAGCAGGCGGGAGACATTATCGCCCTGTCCGACAATTTGATTAAGTCCCGAGACCTGCTTTTGCAGGCCGACAATGCTGCGCGCAAACATATCCATCAACAGCTTTCCATCGCTTTCATCGGGCGGTAACCAGCTGCCGGTATCGATGGCTATTTCTGCCCAGATACGGGCCGAGATCTCATTTTCTTTTTTGATTTTTGTGGCAATCTCTTGCCATTCTTCCGGCGTTTTTTCCCGTTTCCAGGCCGGTACTTTCTTCTCTTTCTTCAGGGTAATAATATCCATCAAGCCCTTTTTCTTTTTGGGCTTGGGTTTTGGCGGCGGAGATGTCTGCTGGCATTTTTCTTTCCAGGCGTCTTGCCATTTCTCCCACAAAACCTGGCGACCATTGCGACTTTCCATGTAGTTGGACAAATATCTCTGGCGCTCGTCCTGCGGCTGTTCCAGGATCAATTTTACCAGTCCCCGTGAGGACTCAAGAATTGACGGAATCACTTGGCGCCGGATAATTTCTTCGAAGTGTCTCGCAAAATCTTCCGACAGGATGAAAGGCAGCATGTCGCCCGGTTCACGCTTTTGCTCGGTCGGTTCATATAGGGCCTTAAAGCGTTCCCCCAGGGCATTGCAAAAGACATCGCCAAATAAATCGACGATGTCATCGGCAGTTTCTTCGACAACCGCCGCCTTTTCTTCCTCAGGCGGCGTCTCTGCGTCCGCTTCCGTCAGGCCTGGCATGGTTGGCGGGGCTTTCTCCAATCGATTCTCGACGATGTCTGAACCCTCATCACCGACGTCATCGGCCTTACCCTGTTTCATCCCGGACTGAGCGCTATGTTCGGCGGCCTTGCGCTGGCGGTGGTGTTTGACATCCCGCAGCAACGCGGTAACCCGTTTCTTGGAGAAAGAAACATCAACGTCGTCACCGTCTTCGGTGGGAAAAAATTCATCAAGGGCGGTACGATAGGCGACAAGAAAAGGCGCATCGTCTTTTCGGGAAAACAATTGGTCGATGATCAGCCCAGTGCACTGTTGAAGGGCCTTTACAGTCTGCGCCTGTTCGACGAGCGCGATGAATCCCATATCAGGAGATTCGAACACAGATTCCCAGTCGGTTTCATTAATATTTTCGGGCTGCGTTTTGACCATAGATACCTGGTTCATCGTTTAGCGTCTTTTGCGGTGAAAGGAGGGGGCTCATCAATCTTGATATGCACTTGATTAACTTTAATATTGATATAGTGCTGTGATGGCCGTCACTTATTCTAAATAATCCGTTAGGAACCCTACCATTTCGACCAATTACCCGCAACCGACCCCCGAAAATATGTCGTCGCCTGGCTCGGCAAAACCTATCCGGGTAGTTGTCAATGCCATCCACGCGAAGAGTGGCGGTGGCCTGACATACATACGTAATCTGGTGCCCCGGCTGGCGCGGCTGGATAGCATGGAAATTCATCTTTTATTACACCGGGACCAGTTTCCCTTGTTTCAACCCATCGACGAAAAAATCCACGCGCATCTGTTTGATTTCAAACCGGGCACCCTGTCGACTTTGGCCTGGGAACAATTATCGGTGCCAAAATTGGCGCGCAAATTGGGTGCCGACATCGTTTTTTCACCGGCCAATTTTGGCCCGCTTTTGGCTAAAAACCACTTTGTCCTGCTGCGCAACGCGGTGTCGGTTATCCAGGTCGAAAGCCGTCTGTTCGGAAAGCTCTACTGGCTTGGCTTAGGCCTGGCGACGCTGGCTTCCGTGTTGACTGCAAAACGGGCTTTCGCGGTTTCCGATATCTATGTTCAGAAAAATTTTCATACCCTCATTCCCGCCTTCGCCCGGGTTATCGAACGCCATCCCGATATCAAGCTGGTCATCGCCGGGCAGGTCATCGACACGGGTTATATGGAACGGCTCGAAGCGATAATCCGGGACCAGAATCTGGAAGGGAAAATCCGTTTCGTCGGTTGTGTTGAAGTCGATGAACTGCACCGATTGTACCGCGACTGCCAGGTTTTCGTGTTTCCATCGCTGATCGAAGACGACGCCTTGAGAAAAACCCTGTCGATGCGCGCCATCGAACGCGCCGTGAATTTCATCTGGGACCTTACGGCAGAAAAAACCCGTGGCGTCTTTTACGCCGCGCTAGGATTGCCGCGGCATGGAAAACCAAGCCAATGAGTCTTTCGCATCTGGCACGGTATGCGTTCTCCCTGTCGCCACAAGCGGCGGTGGCCAAGGCTGCCAGGTACGCTGGGAAAATAGTTGCCGGTCGCGTGGCAGGAGCGTTCTGGAAAAATCGCGAGACCTATAGCCCGGCGCAGGAAAATCCGGTGCCGCTGGTAAGTTTGCTTGGCGTTATCCCTGCCGAGCGCCTATCGAGCACATTGGAGACCCAGAAAGAATATGGCCGTACCGTGCTGGCGCATCGTTTTGACCTGCTTGGTTCTGGCCCGGTTACCGTCGCAGCCGAACCAAATGCGCAAATTCTGTCACCGGGTAATCGCCGCCGAGCCGCCGCCATTCGGGCCCTGATCGATCCCGCATACCGGTCCATAGATTGGCAGGTCGATTTTAAAACGGGCTATCGCTGGCGCACCGACCGTTTGTCGGCGTCGCTGGCCTACGGTCACAAGCCGGGGGTCGACGTCAAGGTGCCGTGGGAATTGGCACGCTGCCAGCATCTGGTGCAATTGGCGTGTTGCCATATCGCCGAGCCGTCCGAACAATGGCCCCGGGAATTCCGCAATCAGGCGCTGGATTTTGCCGCTGCCAATCCGCCCGCATACGGCGTCAACTGGATGTGCACCATGGATGTGGCGATCCGGGCCGCCAACCTGTTGCTGGCCCGTGATATGTTGGCGACGGAATTTGATGCGGCCTTTGAAGCCGAATTTCAATCTCTCATCATCGCCCATGGCCGACACATATTCGCCAACCTGGAATGGCACGAACAGCATCGCGGCAATCATTACCTGGCCAACCTTACGGGATTGCTCTTCATCGCCGCCTATGTGCCGCCGTCGGTGGAAAGGGACGGTTGGCTTGAATTCGCAAGTAAGGAGTTCTTAGCCGAAGTCGACCGCCAGTTCGGCGCCGACGGTGCGAATTTCGAAGCCTCGACAAGCTATCACCGGCTATCGGCGGAAATGGCCGTCTACGGGTCGGCGGTATTGTTGGGGCTGGGTCAGGAACCGGGCGACGCTATTTTTGAGAAACTGCAACGCATGGCCGAATTTTCCCTGCATGGGACCAAGCCGAACGGCCGGGTCGTGCAAATCGGCGATAACGATAGCGGTCATTTTTTCAAGGTCTGCCCGTCGGGCGTTCTCGATCACCGGGCCTGCGTCGCCGCCATAAATGGCCTGTTCGGGCGAATTGACTTCGACGACTTCGCGGGCCCGGAAATGGCCTTCGAAGGCTATGTCGTCTCCTTACTGGCAGGCGGCGTTACGATACCGGCGGCAGCGGGTGCGCCGGTCGCGCTGGATCGCTTCATTGGCCCACCGCACCAAGAGCCATCCCGCCTGAATATCACCGGCGACATAAAAATTGTGCCGCAGGATGCATCGGTGCTGCACGGCCTGACGGCTTTCAGTTATCCGGATTTCGGCCTTTATGGATGGCGGTCGGCGCGATTTTTCTTGTCCGTGCGGTGTGGACCTATCGGCCAGAACGGGAATGGTGGCCATGCCCACAACGATGCCTTGGCGATAGAACTGAATATCGACGGCGAGGACTGGATCGCCGACCCGGGATGCGGGGTCTATACCGGCGCACCGCAAACCCGCGATGCCTATCGGTCCGCCAAGGCGCATTTCGTTCCCGCCGGCGGCACAGGCGAACCGGCCAGCCTGAAACTGGGCCTGTTCCGGCTGGAAGACCGGGCCAGGGCCGAATGTCTGACGTTTTCCAGGGACCACTTCGAAGGCCTGCATCGGGGCTATGGACGGCCCTTGCACCGGCGCGTGACCCTTGGTGACGGGCACATTCGAATCACCGATGGATTTGCCGAGCCGGCCGGGCCGGAAATTGCGGTTGAAGCGAAAGTGTTTTCCGACGGCGCGACCCTGCGCAAGCGCCTGGGCCTGGATCTCAAATTTTCGCCCGGTTACGGGTTATTCGAGGACTAGAAGACTAATCGGAACCGACCAACCGGACCAACTGGTACAGGACGATGCCGCCGGTGACGACGGCTACCGGGTAAATCAGGTATCGTTGGCCGAAGGTTTGCCGGGCTTCGGTTTCGGCGGCCTGAATGCCCCTGAGCTTTGCTTCGCCCTGGCGATAGAAGGCCGACAGCAGGGCCGCCGTTTGCACGATGCGAGGGTCGGCGAAGGGTTTTTCTTCGTTGATCAGCGCGATATTGTCAAACGCCGCGGCGGCGATCCTGCCGTGCAGTGAATTGGCCCATTCGATGCGTTCGGCGAAATATCCGGCGTAGTTGGCGCCGATGCCATCGCCGGTCATCTGGTAGGCCTGGGACAGCGCCGCCCAACCGGGCTGATGGGCCGGCCACAGGATAAGTCCGGCTTCCAGCGTGGGAATGGCGCCCGCGGGATCGCCGCTTTTCACGGCAACCTTGGCCGCATCGATGGCGGCGACGGCCTGGTTGAAATCAAAATGCCGGGGCGGTTCGGCAACTTTGGCCGGTCCCGGGCCACCGTTGCCGGCGCATCCGGCAAGCGCCAGGGCAAGAAAAATAACGGTGACGATTTTAATCATGGAAGCAATCTACTGGAAACGGCGGAATTATTCATCCTTGAAATCAAGTGACACCGAATTGATGCAATAGCGCAGCCCGGTGGGCTTCGGGCCGTCCTCGAAAACATGGCCCAGGTGAGCCTCGCAACGTGAACAGGTAACTTCGGTACGGATCATGCCGTGGCCGGCGTCCATGTGTTCGTCGACATTTTCCGGGGCGATGGTGCTGGAAAAACTGGGCCAGCCGCAGCCGGCATCGAATTTGGTTGCCGATTTAAACAATTCCTGACCGCAGCAGATGCAGACATAGGTGCCACGCGCGTTGGCGCTGTTATATTTGCCGGTATGGGGGCGTTCCGTCGCCTTCTCGCGACAGACCGCGAATTGTTCCGGGGTCAGCTGGGCCAGCCATTCATCCTTGGTTTTGCTGATTTTTTCGCTCATGTTTTCTCTCCATTCAACAGGGATTTGACGGGTTCGTCGAATCCGATGGCATAGTGCCCGGATATATCGAACACCGGTCGTTTGATTAGCGCCGGGTGCGCCATCATCAGGGCTATGGCGGTTGTGGGGTCAAGGCCGTCCTTGTCCGCATCGGGCAGGCCGCGCCAGGTTGTGCCGCGGCGGTTGAGCAGCTTTTCCCAGCCGATTGCGGAGGCCCAGGCGGTCAGCGTAGCGGCATCCAGGCCATCGCCGCGGACATCGTGAAAGCGGTGTTCCAGGCCCTTTTCACCAAGCCATTTACGGGCCTTGCGGCAGGTGTAGCAGTTTTTTAAGCCATAAACCGTAATCATTTGATCTTTCGTTCTTTCCGGGGTGGCGTCGATTTGGCAAACTTGTTAAAACCATTCCAATCTTGTACCAACCCCGACCATCGATCAACGGAGTTCTTGTTCCATGCTTGCCCTTGTTTCGCCCGCCAAGAAACTTGATTTCAGCGATGTCGCGTCCGACCTGCCGCACAGCCAGCCGACATTCCTGAAAAAATCGGCTGAATTGGTCAAGGCTGCGCGGGCGTTGAGCCGGGCAGAGCTGCAACGCCTGATGAAGCTGAGCGACAAGCTGACGGACCTTAATTTCGCCCGCTTCAAGGCTTTCTCAACACCGTTTACCAAGGCCAATGCCCGTCAGGCGGTGCTGATCTTCAATGGCGATACCTATATCGGGCTCGATGCCAAAACCCTGAGCGCCGACGATTTGGCCTTCGCCCAGGACCATTTGCGCATTCTGTCGGGTCTGTATGGCGCGTTGCGGCCGCTCGATCTAATTCAGCCGTATCGATTGGAAATGGGACGCCGGCTGAACAATCCACGGGGCGCCGATCTGTATGATTTCTGGGGTGATGATTTGGCCGATGCCCTTGATGACACGGTTGCCGGGGATACGGAACCGGTGGTTATCAATCTGGCCTCGAACGAATATTTCAAGGCGGCTGCGCCCAAGCATATGAAAAGCCGGGTTATCACCCCGGTGTTCAAGGAAGTCAAAAACGGCGAGGCCAAGGTGCTCGGCATGTTCGCCAAACGGGCGCGCGGCATGATGGCGCGTTATATGATCGTCAATCGCCTGGAACGGTCGGAAGACCTGAAAAAATTCAGCGACGGCGGTTATGCCTGGCAGGACCACTTGTCGAACGATGACACCTGGGTCTATACGCGCCAACGTTGATATTGCCAGCCGCGAAATACTTCTTTTCCGTGGTGAATCGGTATATTGGCGGTAAGATCATAACTGACATCGATAACCTTCCTTTTTTTGCGGAAAGTGAACAGATAATCGAGCCATGGAAAAATCGTCCCTTCAGATTCTGGAAGAACGGATTGAACACGCCGAGCGAATTTCTCAGATCTGCAATTGGGAATGTGATCCGGGGTTTACGTCCTGGCATTTTGCATCGTCCAATACCAATAATATTCTAGGCATATCGGCCGAACTTTTGCTGGGCGACTTTTCGAATTACCTGGCCCATATTCATGCCGATGACCGCGTCAGGGTCCAGGAAGTCTATGATTTCGTCGCCATTTCGAAACAGTCCTACGAAGTCGAATACCACTTTCGCCGACCCGACGGCCAGGCAATCATTCTGTATGAATATGGCGAACCGATAACTGGCGACGACGGCACGCTCCGCGGATTCAGGGGCACGACCCAGGACATCACCCAGCTTCGTGAAGCGCAGAAAGAAGCCCAGCAAAACCTTGAACGGTTCAACTATGCCGAAGAAATCGCATCCCTGGCCCATTGGGAAGCGGATGCCGCTTTTGAAATACTAACCTACCTTTCTGATAACACCGAAGGGGTCTTCGGTGTAACGGCGGACGAACTGGTCGGCGATTTTTCAAAATTTACAGATGGCCTGCACCCGGACGACAGGGAAGCGGCGGAACAATTGTACGCGTCGGTCCGTTTCGATCCCAGATTTTATCATTTGGAATATCGTTACGTCCGACCCGATGGGCAGATGATATATGTCAGCGAAACGGGCAAACCAATCTGGAGCGAGGACGGCATCGTGCTTGGGTTTCGGGGGACAACCCAGGATATTTCGAATTTCATGGCGGCGACCCTTGAGCTCGAAAAAAGCAATGTCTACGCCGGCGTCATTGTCGATACCGCACTGGATGGCATCATCACCATCGACAGCAAGGGTATCGTCGAAACGATCAATTCGGCAGCCGTCAGAATGTTCGGTCATGCCGCTGATGAGGTCATCGGCAACAATATCAAAATGCTGATGCCTACTCACCATGCCGGTCGCCATGATGATTACCTGGCTAATTACCTGCGGACCGGCGAGGCGAAAATAATCGGTACCGGTCGGGAGGAGGTCGGCAAGCGAAAAAATGGCGAAGAGTTTCCGATGAATTTGTCGGTCAGCGAAGTACAATTCGGTGACAGGCGCTCATTCGCCGGCATCGTCCGTGACATCACCGACCACAAGAATCACGAATTGCAATTACTAGTGGCCTTGAGCCGGGCCGAAGATGCCAACCGCGCCAAGACCGAATTCCTGTCTTCCATGAGTCATGAATTAAGGACGCCGCTGAACGCCATCATCGGTTTTTCCGCGACAATCAAGGAACAACTGTTCGGCCCGGTCGGCAACGCCAAGTACCTGGAATACATCGCCGACATCAATTCTTCGGGGACCCATCTGTTGGCCTTGATCAATGAGGTGCTGGATGTTTCGGCCATCGAATCCGGTCACCTGATATTAAGCGAAGAAGTTATCAACCTTCATGTGGCGACAGATGCCGCAATGCGCCTGGTTTGGGAACGCGCCGGGGCCGCGAAAATAGAACTGTCCAATACCATCGAAAAAGATTTCCCCGACCTGATCGCCGATGCCCGCCGAATTCAGCAGATTTTGCTGAACCTGCTATCCAATGCCGTCAAATTCACCCCCAATGGTGGTCGGATCGAAGTATCGGCCCAATTGAATGACGACGGCAGTGTCGTGGTGCAAGTTAGCGATACCGGGATTGGCATGGACGAATTGGGAATAGCCAAGGCGATGATGAAATTCGGCCAGGTTGACAGTGGCCTGAACAGAAAACACGAAGGCACCGGCCTCGGCCTGCCTTTGACCGAAAGGCTGGTCGAACTGCATGGTGGGGTATTCGGAATTACCAGCGAACCCGGAAAAGGAACCGTAATTTCCGTCAGGTTTCCCGCCGACCGCGTCGGTGATCACTGAACCGCTTCAGCCTTGTTGGCCTAGGGCCCGTTTTCCAGGCACAGCAATCCTGCCGCCGTGTTGGAAATCGGGATATGGTAATTGCTGTGAATTTGTTTGACCGTGCCGCCAAGGGCGCCGCGCATGGCCAGCCACATGATGAATTCGGCGCCCTGGGCGCCGGCTTGGCGAACCAGGTCGTGGATGCTCATATCGAGAAAATATTCCGGGTCGTCGACGATTCTTTCCATGCAAATCTGGTCGAAGGCCTTGTTGATGAAACCGGCCCGTTCGCCATCCAACTGGTGCGATAGCCCGCCGGTGCCGATGATCACGACGTTCAGGTCCTGTGGGTAGGACTCGATGGCCTTGCCCAGCGCCTTGCCCAGATTATAGCAACGCTTCGGCGATGGCAGGGGGTGCTGGACGGTGTTGATGACCAGGGGCACGGTCTTGATATCCCTGTCGGCATAGTCCGGCCAAAACAGTTTCATGGGCATGGTAAAGCCGTGGTCTACGTTCATCTCCTGGCAAGTCACCAAATCAAACTCGTCGTTTATTATCGAATTGATCAGATGCCAGGAAAATTCCGGGGCGCCTTTGAAGGGGGCGATGGTTGGGATGCCCCAGCCTTCGTCCTGGTTGTGATATTCCGGTGCCGCGCCGATGGCGAAGGTCGGTTGTTTATCCAGGAAAAAATTAAGCCCGTGGTCGTTGTAAATCACCACCGCGATATCCGGTTTGACCTTGGCCAACCAATCGCGCACCGGTGGATAACCATCGAAAAAAGGCTTCCAGTAGGGGTCTTCGAATAATTCCTTGGCGATGGCGTTGCCGATCGCTGGAATGTGGGATGACGTTAGCCCGCCAACTATTCGTGCCATGATTTCAATCCCCCGCCCGGATGAGTTTTTCCTTGAAGGCCTCGAGCGTCATGCCGGTTTGCTGGGCCCCGACGTCCTGTACGTTAAGCCCAAAAATTCCGGCGAATTTAGCCAGGTAATATATGTTGCCGCCGGCGGCGATCAAATCGAGAACGACCTTGTCGCGAATCGCCTGTTTTTGCTGATCGTTGAGACCGAAGCGGCTCATGTAGGCTTCTTCATCGGCCAGAAAAGCCTCGCGGTTTTCCTTGGCGTTGAACGAGTAACACATCTTGTTCAGGGCATAGCCCTTCATGGCCTGGACGCCATCGAACATAACGGTGCCTTCTATGGGGATTTCGCTGGTCATCTGGCGTTCCTCGTCCCTGTCACGCCGGGCTCACGTTTAGCGCGGCAGATTGCCCGATCTTCAGTATCGGGTGACGTCGGGAAAAGTACTTGATTAAGATCAAATGGCTGCGAAGACGGCGGCCAGGATAGTCGCGCACCGTACCTTAGGAATTCCCGGCGGTAACATTCCTGATGCGGGTTTCCCGATACCAGACATAGAGGCCGCTGGCGACGACGATGCCGGCGCCGCCGAGGGTCCAAATGCTGGGCACATCACCAAATACCAGCAATCCCCACAGGATAGAGCCGACGACCTGGGAATACGTGAACGGCGCCAGCATCGAGGCTTCCGCCGAATGGAAGGCCTTGACCAACATGAAATGGCCGATGGCCCCTGCACCCCCCATGACGACCATCAGGCCCCATTGCGTGGGTTCCAGCGCCTGCCAATGAAACGGCACGATCATGCTTAGGACCACCGCGCCAAGCGCCGTTGAATAAAAGGTCGTCGAGGCAGCATTGTCTTTGGACCGGATGATCCGGGTCATGGTCATGTATACTGCCAGCAAGGCCGCCGTCGCCAGCGGCAGCAAGGCATCCCAGCCGAGTTCCCCGAATCCGGGGCGGGCAACCACCAGCACGCCGATAAAACCGAACCCCACGGCGGCCCAGCGCCGGGGCCCCACATGTTCACCCAACACCAGCCCCGACAATGCGGTGACCAGTACCGGCGCCAGGAACTGAATGGCCGAGGCGTCGGCCAGTTGCATTTTGGTGATCGCCACATAAAAGGTGCTTGTGGCGCCGAACAAAGCCCCGGCGCGGATCAATTGCAGGCCGGGCCTGCGGGCCCGCAAGAAATCGAACGAGCGGGTTTTCCCGGCGTAGATGGAAAAGGTCAGGACCGTATGGAAGAAATACCGGCCCCACAAAATCATCACCACGGAAATGTCCAGCGACAGATATTTGGACGTCGCATCCATACCCGACAAGACCAGCCCGGTGACCAGAATCAGGACAATGGCAAACGCCGGAGAATTATCCGTACGCAATTGCGGGATCAGGAATTATCGGCGATGAAGGCGGCGATGCGGGGCTGGATTTCGGTTTTCCAGCGACGGCCATTGAAGACACCGTAATGGCCCACACCTTTTTGCACGTACAAGGTTTTTTTATCTTTCGCCAGGCCCGAACACAGGCTATGGGCGGCGCTGGTCTGGCCGACGCCGCAGATATCGTCATTTTCGCCTTCGACGGTCATCAGCGCGGTTTTCTTGATTTTCGCCGGATTGACCTTGGTGCCGCGGTGCATCATTTCGCCCTTGGGCAGGGAATGTTCCTTGAAGATGGTTTCGATGGTCTGCAAATAGAATTCCGACGGCAAATCCATGACGGCCAGGTATTCGTCGTAGAAATCCCGGTGCTGGTCGGCCGAATCGCCGTCGCCATCGACCAAGTGGTTGTACAGGCCGACATGGGATTCGATATGGCGGTCCAGGTTCATGGTCATGAAACCCGATAGCTGGACAAATCCCGGATAGACCGTGCGCATGGCGCCCGGCAGCGGGAACGGGACGCGGGAAATAACCGCATGTTCGAACCACGACAGCGGTTTGCCTTCGGCGTGTTTGTTCACTTCGGTCGGGTTGATGCGGGTATCGATGGGGCCGCCCATAAGCACCATGGAACGTGGCTGGTCGGGATCTTTCTCGGCGGCCATCAGCGCCACTGCGGCCAGCAATGACGCCGTCGGCTGGCATACCGCGATGACATGAACATCGGGCCCCAGGAAGCGCATAAAGTCGATCAGCGTATCGATGTGGTCGTCCAGGGTGAACGCACCAAGGGACACGGGAATTTCCCGCGCGTCGTGCCAATCGGTCATATAGACATCGTGTTCGGGCAGCATGGCGCGCACGGTACCCCTCAGCAAGGTCGCATAATGCCCCGACAGGGGCGCGATCATCAGCACCTTGGGGGTTTTCTTGGCGCGTTTGGCGGATGTCGGTTCCTTGCGGAAATGGATCAGGTCGCAAAACGGCGTGCACAGCCGGATGTCGATGCTGACCGGCACCGTCTTGCCGTTGATTTCCGTGTCGTCAATATCCCATTCCGGCCGGTCATAACGCTTGGTCATGCGGTCGAAAAGCTCGCAGGCCGCCGCCATGGATTTACCAAATGGCGTGTAGGACAACGGGTTCAGGGGGCTGGAATACATCACCTGCCCAATCTGGCTCAACTTCTTCAGGGGAGTCAGGGTGGCATGGGTAATTTCGTGAGCGTGATACAGCATTCAGGGATCCTTGGATCGAATCGTTTCGCACATGCGATTTCGCACCTGCGAAGAGAATACGCTGAGATGCAAATTAGAACAACAACCAAGTATTTTGAATGCTAGAACCTAGTGTTTTGAATGCTAGTCAGTCGATGCTTTATCGCGCAGCCATTCGCACAGTTCGAAGGCGATATCGCGGCGCTCGCCGACTTCGGAAACCTGCATTTCACCCAATCTCGTGGCGACATCTTCCACCAGTTTCCGGTATTGGTGGCTCATACCCGCCTCGACCATCAATTCGGTCGACAGCCGGTGGATTTCGTCAAGCAGGTCCTGTTTCGATGATGTGGCCTCGCCGCTGTGGACCCGCTCCATAGGGTTTTCGCGGATCAGGTCGAGGCGATCCATATCGGGGTCGGTCAGGTTAAGCGAGGGGGCCAGGCATTTAACTTTTTCCAGGTCAACCTGGCCTTCGAAGGTATCAACGCCGGCGCTGGCCAGTCGTTTGCTCAAATCCGAACGTGAAACGCCGATCATTCGGGCGGCTTTCGATACGCCGATCATTTCTCGCATGGGACTATCCTTTTTCCTGCGCCTACCGATAGGCGATGCCTGTGCACAGTTTAACGAAACTGCGTTTCGAAATTTGGCCCGAAAAAACCGCCTCGGCGGTCCGCTCGACAATCGCCTGATACAGCGCCGGGGCCTGTTCGACCAGTTCCGACACCGCCCACGGGAATCGTTCGAAAGAATCCACGGCCAGGGCCAGGTCGACGCCGATCTGTTCCTGGAAATTATCAGGCAGGCCGCCGGCAGAGTCCAGCCTTACTATTCGTGTGGTTATCGAATCTGCGATGGCCAGCAGGGCCGCCTTCGACCAGCAATCGGCCGAAATTTTGCTATCGAAGCGTTCCAGCAGCGCCTCGCTTTCCGGCGGCAGCGCGAACAGAATGTCGAATTTATCGGTAATGCCGCTGGCATACAGCGCAAAGACCTGGGTCAGCACCGGGTGCAACGCGGTTCCGGCGCATTCGGTGGTTCCGGGGCAGGTGTCGCACGATCGCATCAAAAACTCCTTCGGGTGTGTCACAAGAACATTGTCAATGAAAACGGGGAATGCAACAGTTCCGCAATATTTATTTTAAGGAAAAGAATCGATGTCCGACGCGACTCTCTATTTCGACCAGGCCGAATATGCCCAACGCCTTAAAGGCACTCGCCAGGTCATGGTGGATCGGGGCATCGATTTGTTGATCGTCACCGATCCTTCCAATATGGCCTGGCTCACCGGATATGACGGCTGGTCCTTTTATGTCCATCAGTGCGTGTTGCTGCCCCTTGATGATGAACCGATCTGGTATGGCCGCGGCATCGACGCCAACGGCGCCAAGCGCACGACATTCCTGAACCACGACAACATCATTTCGTACCCCGACCACTATGTGCAGTCGACGGAACGCCACCCCATGGATTTCCTGTCCGATTTCATTGCCGGGCGCGGCCTCGACAAGGGCAATATCGGGGTCGAGATGGATAACTATTATTTTAGTGCTGCGGCGTACGCATCCCTGGTCAAACACCTGCCCAACGCCACTTTCATGGACACCACCGGGTTGGTCAACTGGCGGCGGGTCATTAAATCGGCCACGGAAATTGACTACATGGGTATTGCCGGACGGATCGTCGATGCCATGCACGCCCGCATTTTCGAAATGATCGAACCGGGCCTGAAAAAGAACGAACTGGCCGCCGAAATCTACCGCACCGGCATCAACGGGGTCGATGGCTATGGCGGCGATTATCCGGCCATCGTGCCGTTGTTGCCTTCGGGGGAAGATGCTTCGGCGTCGCACCTGACCTGGAACGACTTGCCCATGAAATCCGGCGAGGGCACATTTTTTGAAATTGCCGGGGTCTATCGGCGCTATCACTGCCCGTTGTCGCGGACAATTTTCCTGGGCAAGCCCTCGCAATCCTTTCTCGATGCCGAAAAAGCCGTGCTGGAAGGCCTGGAAGCCGGGTTAGAAAAGGCCAAGCCTGGCAATGCATGCGAAGACATCGCGGCGGCTTTCTTCGCGGTGTTGAAAAAGCACGGGATCGTCAAAGACAACCGCACCGGCTATTCCATCGGCCTTAGCTATCCGCCCGACTGGGGCGAAAGAACCATGAGCCTGCGCATCGGCGACAAGACGGAACTGCGCGAAAACATGACCCTGCATTTCATGCCCGGCCTGTGGATGGACACCTGGGGCATGGAAATCACCGAAAGTTTCGTGATTACCGCGACGGGTGCGCAATGCCTGTCGAGCAGCCCGCGCAAACTGATGATCAAGGACTGACTTAACCATGCCGAAAGCCATGCGGCTGTGGGCGGCGGTAGCGCCGGGTATTTTTGTGCTGCTGTGGAGCACCGGCTTTGTCGGTGCGCGCCTGGGGCTGCCTTTCGCCGAACCGTTCACGTTCCTGGCCCTTCGCTTTACTATTTTGACCGTGGTGCTGTCGCTGATCGCCCTGTTGTGGCGGGCGCCCTGGCCGAAAGACCTGCGCGAGGCAGGCCATATCGCCATCGTCGGCCTGTTGATGCACGGCAGTTATCTGGGCGGCGTGTTCTGGGCCATATCGCAAGGAGTGCCGGCGGCGATCGCGGCGTTGATTGTCGGCGTTCAACCGGTGCTGACGGCGGTCGCCGCCGGGCCGTATCTGGGTGAAAAAGTTAACACTCGGCAATGGGTCGGCCTGTTAATCGGGTTTTGCGGTGTCGCCCTGGTGGTCGGCGATGATATCGGTGGCGGGGGTGGCTCGGCCGCCGGAATTGTGGTCTGCGTCGTCTCCTTGTTGGGTATTACGGTGGGCACCCTGTACCAAAAACGCCACGCCCAGGGCATGGACCTGCGCAGCGGTTCGGCCATTCAGTTCGCCGCCGCGTCGATCCCAATGGCGGCGCTGTCGCTGGCCTTCGAAGGCGGCCACATCGAATGGACCGGCGAATTTATCTTCGCGCTGGGGTGGTTGGTGGTGGTGTTGTCGTTGGGCGCCATGACTTTGTTGTACATGTTGATCCGTCAGGGCGCGGCCTCGAAAGTCGCCAGCCTGTTCTATCTGGTGCCGCCGGTGGTGGCGCTGGAAGCCTGGCTGATCTTCGATGAAACTTTGGATCCCGGCGATATAATCGGCATGGCCGTCGCCATGACCGCCGTGGCGTTGGTGTTGCATGGGGGGCGCAAAGGATAGGCCAAAATCGATGCAAGATGCTGAGCTGCTTATCGCCTACAAGCGTATTGTTGAACACGACAAGGCCGCAGAAAGAACTACCGGTATCCATGACCATATTTGACACTCCGATTCTTAGCTGGATTCTACGATCGGGCTGTCTTCTGGCGCTCAGATTATTGGGCTGGACGTTGATCGGTGAATTACCGAAATCCCAACGTTTCGTGATGATAGCCGAACCCCATACGGCGGCGAGTGATTTGCCACTGATGTTGTCGGTGGCTTTTGCCTTCAAATTGAAATTGCACTGGATCGGCAAGGAGGAATTGTTCCGTGGCTGGCGGCGGCCTGTCATGTCCTGGTTGGGCGGCCTGCCGGTCAAACGTTCAGGAGAACTCAACGAAGTCGATCGCATCGCCGACCTTTTCGAGGGACGGGCCAGAATCGCCCTGGCGATTGCTCCGGGGGGAACGCGCGCAAAAACCAGTCAATGGCGTTCGGGCTTTTACTGGATTGCCGTTCGGGCCGACGTGCCGATTCTGCTGAGCTTTCTCGACTACAAGACCCGCAGCACCGGTGTCGGCCCCCTATTTTCGCCAACCGGAGACCACGACGCAGACGTTACGGAAATGCGAAAATTTTATCAGGATATGGAGGGCAAACATCCCGCCAAGTCCTGAATTTGGATTTTGAAGACAGGATCGCCGATCGGCGCTGGAGAGGTGATTTCCGGAGAATGGCTGGGGAACGTGGATTCGAACCACGATTGACGGTGTCAGAGACCGCTGTCCTACCGTTAGACGATTCCCCATCTTGGGCCGGCGAGTTAGGCCAGCGGGACGCTACATATCATACGCGATGGTGCTTGTGTAGCCCGAATTTGCCAATTTTTCTCACTTCCGTTGCGCGCAAGGGTGGGGTGTGTACACTCACCCTATGACATCCGAACTCGCAGGCCAGGCCGATGTGGCATTCCAGATGTGGGCGACCTATGGGCTGATCGCCGGGGCGCTGGCGCTTTATGTGTCGGAACGGTTGCCTATCGAGGTCACGTCCATTGGCGTGATTTGCATCCTGATGGTGTTTTTTCAGCTGTTTCCGGTACCCGACGCCGATGGGCTGAATGTGTTAAGCGCTGAACGCCTGTTGCACGGCTTCGCCAACCCCGCCCTGATCACCGTGTTGGCGTTGTTGGTGGTTGGCCAGGGCATGGTGCGGACCGGGGTGCTGGATAACGTGGCGCGCCTGGTGCTGGGTCTTGGCCGGGGCCGGGGCTGGCTGTCCATAACCATCGTCATGGTCATGGTCCTGATCATCAGCGGCTTCCTTAATAATATCCCGGTCGTGGTTATTTTTATCCCCGTGGTGCAGGCATTGGCCGACCGCATCGGGCGGGCGGCGTCGAAAATGATGATGGGGTTAAGCTATGCCTCGGTGCTGGGCGGCATGACCACGCTGATCGGTTCGGGTACTAACCTGCTGGTTTCCAGCGCCCTGCTGGACATGGGCGAGGGTGAGCTCAATTTCTTCGATTTCACCGTCCCGGGGCTGGTCCTGGCGGCCGCCGGGTTGGTCTATGTGTTGCTGTTCCTGCCGCGCCTGTTGCCGGACCGAACGTCGCTTTCCCATCGCATCATGTCGCGTTCGCCCAAACACTTCATGACCCAGATCACGGTCGGGCAGGATTCCCGGCTGATTGGTGCTACGGCGGTCGGCGGCATTATAAACGCCATACCCGACGCCCGCATCCGCATGATCATGCGCGGCGAACAGGTGGTGACGCCACCGTACCATGATTTCGTTATCGAACAGGGCGACCTGATCGTCGCCGCGGCATCGCGCAAGGCGATGTCGGAAGTGATGCGCGATGATCCGGGAATCCTCGAGGCCGCCGCCGCCGAACCCGGTGGCGAAGAGGCCCTGAGCGAGGGTGAACGGGTGATGGCCGAAGTGATGATCGCCCCGGCGTCGTCCATGGCCGGCCTGCGCCTGCGCCAGACCGGTTTTCAAATCCGCACCCGCTGTTTCGTCCTGGGGGTTCAGCGCCGCACCAAGATGATCCGTTCGCGCCTGCCCGATACTGTACTGCAAGCCGGCGATGTGCTGCTGGTGCAAGGCGAACGGGAAGATATCCGCGCCCTGCGTACCGACCGCAACGTGGTGTTGATGGAAGGATCGAGCGAAGACTTGCCGGTGACCCATCATGTGCGGCGGGCGGCGGGAATTTTCATTGGCGTCATTGTGCTGGCGGCGACGGGGTTGATGCCGGTGGTTGGGGCGGCGATGATCGGCGCCGTGGCCATGGTTGCCTTGGGGGCGCTGAATTTACAACAGGCGGCGCGGTCGCTGGATTCAAAAATCCTGACCATGATACCGGCGGCGCTGGCTATGGGGGCGGCCATGCAACTGACCGGCGGCGCCGCCTATTTGGCGGAACACCTGACCGCGGCCCTTCACGGCGCCGGGCCAGGGGTTATCCTGTCGGCGTTCTTCCTGTTCACGGCGGTGATGGCCAACATCATCAGCGCCAAGGCCACGGCGGTGCTGTTCACGCCCATCGCCATTGGCGTGGCGCGGGAAGCCGGGGTCGACCCGCACATCTTCGCCATATCGGTGGTGTTCGCCGCCAACTGCGCCATCGCCACGCCCATCGGCTATCAGACATCAATATTGGTGATGGGGCCGGGGCATTACCGGTTCGCCGATTATTTCCGGGCCGGGGCGCCGCTGATCGTCATTCTGTGGATCGTCTTTTCGCTGTTCGCGCCGTGGTATTACGGGCTTTAGGATCGTGTATCAAAATCCCATATGATAAAAATAATTTATCTATAGGTAATAAATTCTTGTTATAATAAAACATCCAATATAAAAGGGGCGAATGATTAAAGGCCAGCCCACACCGTATGACGTCGCTTGCAAACTCGCCGGCTTCTATGACCAACCGTTCGGCGGGAAGCCCGGCGGGCGTTATCGCATTTCGCCCAAGAACCTTCGGAGATTGACACAACGCCGTCGAATTTCTGACGAATTTGTGGGGCAATTGGCCGAAGCAATGTTTGAATTAGAATATGTCTTCGTCGATATGGAATCATATTATGCGGTGACCAGCGCACGAACGTTCACCAACTATCGCCGCGTTGCAGACGCTTTGATCGAGTAACGGGGCATTCTGTAATGAGAAAAAAGAAAACGGGCAAGCAGAAAATTGGCTGGCGAGAATGGATCGGTTTTCCCGAACTGGGGATAGATCGAATCAAGGCAAAAATTGACACCGGAGCCCGTACTTCGGTCATTCATGCCTTTCGCATTAAGAAGATTGGTGATGGCGACGAAGCCAAAGTTAAATTTTATCTCCATCCCGTTCAGCGTAAGCGAAAACCGGAACTACAGTGCGTCGCGCAGATCGTCGACGAAAGAGAAGTAAGAAGCTCCAATGGTGAACTCGAAATGCGATACGTCATTGTTACACCGATGCGCATGGGCGAGGATATCTGGCCGGTCGAACTGACGTTATCAAATAGAGATCAAATGGGGTTTCGGGTACTCGTGGGGCGCTCGGCAATCCGTGGGCGGTATATGGTCGACCCCGGCACATCTTTCGTGCTTGGGCGTTAAGGTTTAAAGGAGAATAAAATGAAACTCGCCCTTATGTGTCGAAACGCCGATTTGTATTCGCATAAGCGAATTGTCGAAGCGGCTGTCGAACGCGGACATGAAATCGACGTGATCAATCACCTGCGCTGTTACGTCAACATCACGTCGCACCGCCCGCAAATACATTATCAAGGGCATATCCTGCCTAAATACGATGCCGTCATCCCCCGCATCGGGGCATCGGTAACATTTTTCGGTACCGCCGTCTTGCGGCAGTTCGAAATGATGGGTGTCTATCCGGTCAATGAATCCGTCGCCATTAGCCGGTCCCGCGACAAGCTTCGCAGTCTGCAGCTGCTTTCTCGTAAAGGAATTGGTTTGCCTGTCACGGTTTTTGCCCACCGGACGAGCAAGGCCGATGAAATTCTGGAAATCATCGGTGGCGCGCCGGTGGTCATTAAGCTGCTTGAAGGGACGCAGGGGATTGGGGTCGTTCTCGGCGAAACCCACGCGGCTGCGGCCAGTATCATTCAGGCATTTGGCGGCGTAAAAACGAATATTCTTATTCAAGAGTACGTAAAAGAGGCCCACGGCGAAGACGTCCGGTGTTTGGTCGTTGGTGACAAAGTCGTCGCCGCCATGAAACGAACCGGCAAAGACGGCGACTTCCGATCCAACTTGCATCAGGGGGGCACGGCCGAACCCATCAAAATTACCCCGACAGAACGGAAAACGGCAACATCGGCGGCAAAAATTATGGGATTGAATGTTTGCGGTGTGGATTTATTGCGATCCGCGCACGGCCCTGTGGTCATGGAAGTCAACTCCTCGCCCGGACTCGAAGGCATCGAAAAAACCACGGGGATTGATGTCGCGGGGAAAATTATCAAATTTATCGAAGGCCATGCAAAACCGAATAAAACAAGGACACGCGGGCGTGGCTAAAGTTAGTCGGGAACCCTATATTCTTGGTGATGTAAAAATTCAACCAGGCAAGCGGGGAAAGGTTGATTTCCCCCTGAGCCTGTTGTCTGACCACACGCCAATCACCTTAACAGCCCAGGTCGTACACGGGAAACAACCCGGTCCGACGCTGCTCATCAACGCGGCTGTGCACGGCGATGAAGTCAACGGCGTAGAGATAATTCGCCGGATATTACGGCATTCTTTGGTATCACGTTTGTCGGGGACTCTGCTTGCCGTTCCGATTGTTAATGTTTACGGATTTCTGACAAATACGCGTTATCTCCCCGACAGAAGAGACTTAAACCGGAGCTTCCCCGGTTCCCCTACGGGGTCTCTCGCCGGCCGGCTCGCCCATCTCTACATGAATAAAATTGTCGTAAAAGCCACCCATGGTATCGACCTTCATACGGCGGCTATTCACCGCTCGAATTTCCCTCAAATCCGCTGTGATCTTTCCCATCCTGAAGCTCGACAAATGGCGATGAATTTCGGTGTGCCGGTCGTGTTAAATGCCGCACTGCGTGACGGATCATTGCGCAAGGCGGCGATTGAAGCCGGTGTACCGTTTATCGTCTACGAAGCAGGCGAAGCATTGCGCTTCGATGAAGTCGCCATCCGGGCGGGGGTCAAAGGCATCATACGGGTGATGGGAGAATTGGGGATGATCCATCAACGCCGTCGCGACGAAGCCCCGACGGAACCGACCATTTCACGAAACAGCGTTTGGGTAAGGGCGCCCGAAGGCGGCATCTTCCGCGCCACAACAAAGCTTGGCGCCAGAGTCTATTTGGGCGAGCAACTCGGTACGATTGCGAGTCCGTTTGGCGATAGCGAATTCCCGATTGTATGCCCGACGGACGGCATCGTAATTGGCCGCAGCAACCTGCCGAACGTCAACCAGGGCGATGGTATTTTTAACATTGCGCGCGTCGACGACCCGGAAGCATCAGTCGATGCCATCGATATTTTCCAAGACGATTGGGAACAATAACCGGGGCGTTCTTACCGGCCGGGCTCTCTATGCAAAAAACTTTAGGCGGCTCTTTTTTCCGTCGGACCAATGATCTGGATTTCGTTCGGAAATGGCCGACCCTGTCCAAGATCGAGATATTCCTTAAGACTGAGCATAAACGACGCCCATTTCATTGAACAATGATAATGGAAAGGCGTTTCCTCGGCCCATCCCCGATGAGTGAAATAGAGCGCCGTATTACCGTCTTCACCAATCTGAAAGCGAAATTCGATGGTCGTGCCGAGCCATTCTTCAGGACCGCTAACGCATTTCCAAATGACCTCGCATTCGGTCACCTTCTCGACCGACATGTCCGGTCCACCGCCGCCGAAACGAAACGCGAGGACACCACCTTCGGCGGGATCGCCTGTCGTCTCAGTTGTCCACCAGCTGTTTAAACCGTTTAGCGATGTTATTGCCGACAAGGCCTCGTTAATTTTGGTGGAAGTTGAAATTGTGTGGGTAATATTTGGCATTCTTAAGTTTCCTTTTCTCAGGTCTGAATAAGTGAATATCCCTGATTTTAGAGATCACCCGCAGAATAGGAATAAATAATCACAAAAATAGGAAACTGAATAAGTTTTTGAAAAATAACGAAATATTCGTTGATTATTGGATAATAAATTATTACATTTTCCAAGCATGGAAAATGAATATCAATTAGATCGCATATTTTTCGCCTTGTCGGATTCGAAGCGGCGTTCGATCCTGACGGAACTGTCCGAGGAGTCAAAATCGGTTGGCGAACTGGCCGATAGTTTTGATTTGACCATGGGGGCGGTTTCCAAAAACATCAAAATTCTCGAAAAGGCGGAGCTGATCTATAAAAGCAAACGTGGCCGGCAGGTTTATTGCCATATGAATTTTGACATTTGGCGCAAAGTGGCGAAATTCATTGCCATGCAGACCAAATTCTGGGAACGCCGCCTGAACGAACTGGAATCCTTTATCGATACTCAGGCGCTCGGAGAGAAAAATGGCCATTGAATTTGATGATTTGGTTATCAAACGCACTTTCAACTGTCCGAAACGGACCCTGTTCGAGGCTTGGTCACAACCTTCAATAATGTCGAAATGGTTATTCGCCCGGCGTGAGGATTTTTGTGACAGCACGGTGACCAGCAGTTTTACCGTTGGCGGAAAATATTCCATTATCATGCACATGCCATCGAGTGATGTGCAGCTGTTTGGCGAATACACTGCAATTTCCCGATATAGTCAGATCGCCTTTACATGGTCATCCCCGGTAATCAGTAATTCTTGCGTCGACTTGGCATTCCAAGAACTGTCTGCTAACCGAACTAATTTCACACTCACCCACACCCTATTTCCCTCAGATGAAATTCGTGCCCAGCATGGCGAAGGATGGCTCGCCTGCCTCGACAATCTGGAAAATCGAGTTCTATCAGGATTGTCCGTTTTGGGTGGAGATACTTAACCGGCACGGCCGTAAAAGGTCAGTCGGGCATCGTTAGCACCCCGTCCTTATCCAGCGTCTCGCGACAGGTGGCGCGAAATGCCGCGTCGCCAAGGGGGAACACGGCCAGGTTAACGATGTGTTCCAGTTCCATGAGCACGCACCGGAAATACGACTAGTCATTTTGTCTTTCTTCGCGGCCATCGGGATGGCGGGCGAAGCGTGCCGATTCACGGGGATGGGTCGGCGCGTTGTTTGGCCAGGGCCAGCCGCCGAATTCTGTTCTTCGGTAATCGTCAAAAGTTTGCCGGATTTCCTCTTCGGTGTTCATGACAAAAGGACCGTACTGGGCGACGGGTTCGCCGATGGGTTTGCCTTGCAGCAGCAAGAATTCGCTTTCGGAATTTCCGTTTTTCAGTTCGATTTCTGCATCGGCGGCCAATGTCATGCCGCTGCGGGCCGGCAGGGTTTGTCCGCAAACATCGACACTTTCGCCGCTGAAAAAATACAGGCGGCGATTGCAAAGCGGGTCGGCCTTGGGCAACGTCCAGGTCGCCCCCGCAGGCATTTTTATGGTCCAGATTGTCACTTTGTTGTCCGCATCCGCCGCCCATGAATCCGGTGGCGGCGTGGGGGATTGGCTTTTCGGGACCGCGCCGCCGTGCGGAAGTTCTCCGCAATAACTGGTCACGGTGGTTTCGTGGCCGTTGGCGTCCTTGGTGGTCAGGACCGGAATCTGGTGTCGCCAGATCATGGTGAAATACGATTCAACCATTTTACTGCGCGCCGGAAGGTTGAGCCAAATCTGGAACAGCTCCGTCGGATTGTCTTCGTCGGCATTGCGCAAGGGAAACATTTCCGAATGCACAACGCCGCGTCCCGCCGTCATCCACTGCAAATCACCTTCACCGAACCGGGCGCAGGCACCCAGGGAATCGGCATGATCGATAAAGCCTTTGCGGGCCACCGTTACGGTTTCAAAACCGCGATGGGGGTGTTGGGGGAAACCGGGGACGCTGTCGCCGTGATACATGCTCCAGCCGTCGGTGCCGCTGAAATCCTGGCCGATTGCGCGCCCCGCTAACGAAGCCTTGGGCCCCATGTTTTCGTCGCCCGGTGGATAGGCATCGTTGTGATGGGCGCAAAACAAAAACGGATCCAGGGTTTCCCAGTGCATCTCCAGGGAGAAAACATCCATCAGTACGTTATCGGTCAAGTGACGATCCCTTCTGTCATGGCGTGTGACCTTCCCTGCGGTCATAGCGCGGCGGCAAGAAAGATTAAGAATACAGCCGAGACTAATTTGATCGGCCCGCCAAGGCCACGGGATTCTCGTGCCCACGGGCATATTTGATCGCCGCAAATCGCCGTCTCGCCGTTCATACCCCTATGGAACGGGCTTTAGAACGGTTCTTTAAAACATAAATTGACGCACTGCAGCATTGCCCCTATAAGCGCTGTGGGCCAACGATCCCCAACGATCGTCAGCCCTTCTGTAAGGAAGGGAGTACAAAATGAATCCTATTCAGAAACCGGGCATGTGTCCGGAAATCCCAAATTTTTCTTCTGGCCCCTGCGCCAAACGTCCCGGATGGTCCGTGGACGCCCTCGCCGATGTCTTAAGTGGTCGTTCGCACCGCTCCGGGCCCGGCAAGGTCAAACTTGCCGACGTTATCGAGCGCACCCGCAGCGTTTTGAAAATCCCCGACGATTACCGCATTGGCATCGTCCCGGCGTCCGACACCGGGGCCGTGGAAATGGCCTTGTGGTCGCTTTTGGGCGCCCGTGGCGTTCAGATGCTGGCCTGGGAAAGCTTCGGCGCCGGATGGGTTTCCGACGTCAAGAAACAGCTTAAGCTGGAGGATGTTCGGGCGCTGGAAGCCGGGTACGGCAATCTGCCGGACCTCGGCCAGGTCGATTTCGATCGCGATGTGGTGTTCACCTGGAACGGCACCACTTCGGGTGTTTGTGTGCCCGACGGCGCGTGGATCGATAGCGCCCGCCAGGGCCTGACCATCTGCGATGCGACATCCGCAGTGTTCGCCTACGACCTGCCGTGGGACAAGTTAGATGTCACCACCTGGTCGTGGCAAAAGGTGATCGGTGGCGAAGGCGCGCACGGCATGCTGGTCCTAAGCCCGCGGGCCGTCGAACGGCTTGAAACCTATACCCCGCCCTGGCCGATGCCGAAGATTTTCCGCCTCACCAAAGGCGGTAAACTGATCGACGGAATTTTCAAGGGCGAAACCATCAACACACCGTCCATGCTGGCGGTGGAAGATGCCCTTGATGGCCTGAAGTGGGCCGAAAGCATCGGCGGTCTGGATGCCCTGATCGCTCGCTGTACGGCCAACTTGGCCGCCATCGAAGAATGGGTCGCCCGCACCCCGTGGGTCGATTTCCTGGCCACCGATGCGGCCATCCGGTCGCGCACATCGGTGTGCCTGAAAGTGGTCGATGGTGCCGTCGCGGCGCTGTCCGTCGAAGACCAGGCGGCCTTCGCCAAAAAGATCGCGGGTCTTCTCGATAAAGAAGGCGCCGCCTATGACATCGGCGGCTACCGCGATGCACCGCCGGGCCTGCGCCTGTGGGCCGGGGCGACCATCGAGGTGGCCAATCTTGAAAAACTGTTTCCGTGGCTGGATTGGGCGTTTGCCCAGGTTAAGGCCGACACACTAAAGAACGAGGGTTGATGTTATGCCGAGAGTCCTGATTTCCGATAAAATGAGCCCGCTGGCCGCCGAAATATTTGCCGAACGCGGCATCGATGTTGATGTCAAAACGGGCATGACCCCTGACGAATTGATCGCCTGTATCGGCGATTATGATGGCTTGGCCATTCGCTCGGCCACCAAGGTTACCGCCGATGTGTTGAAGGCGGCCAAAAACCTGAAAGTCATCGGGCGGGCCGGGATCGGTGTCGACAATGTCGATGTCAACGCCGCCACCGCCGCCGGTGTGGTGGTCATGAACACGCCGTTCGGTAATTCCATCACCACGGCCGAACACGCCATCGCCATGATCATGTCGCTGTCTCGGGAAATTCCCGCCGCCAATGCCTCGACCCACGCCGGCAAGTGGGAAAAATCCCGCTTCATGGGGGTCGAAATCATGGGCAAGGTGCTGGGTATCATCGGCTGTGGCAACATCGGCGCCGTGGTTGCCGACCGGGCGCAGGGCCTGAAAATGCGGGTCATCGCGTTCGACCCGTACCTGTCATTGGAACGGGCCGAAGAACTGGGCGTTGAAAAGGTTGAACTGGACGACTTGTTCGCGCGGGCCGATTTCATCTCCCTGCACACGCCGCTGACCGACGCCACCCGCGATATCATCAATGCGGAATCCATCGCCAAAATGAAGCCGGGCGTGCGCATTGTCAATTGCGCCCGTGGTGGGTTGATCGTCGAGGCTGACTTGAAGGTGGCCCTGGAAAGCGGCCAGGTCGCCGCCGCCGGTTTGGATGTATTCGCCGTCGAACCGGCCACGGACAATGCCCTGTTCGGCATGGATAACGTCGTCGCGACGCCGCATTTGGGGGCATCGACCACGGAAGCCCAGGAAAAGGTCGCCCTGCAGGTGGCCGAACAACTGGCCGACCATCTGATTTCGGGGGCCGTCACCAACGCGCTGAACATGCCGTCGGTATCGGCGGAAGAAGCGCCGCGCCTGAAGCCTTATATGAAATTGGCCGAACAACTGGGCAGTTTCGCCGGACAGGTCATCGAATCGGGCCTGAAAAGCGTCACCATTGAATACGAAGGCCATTGCACCGAACTCAATACCCGGCCCTTAACCGCCGTCATCTTGCAGGGCTTGCTGTCGCCGTCCATGGTATCGGTCAATATGGTCAACGCGCCGGTAATCGCCCGGGAACGCAACATCGATGTCAGCGAGATCAAGCACGAACGGGCCAGCCCCTATCAGACCCTGATCAAACTGACGGTCGAAACCGAGAGGCAAACGCGCTCTATTGCCGGCACTTTGTTCGCCGGCGTTCACCCGCGCATTGTCGAAATCAAGGGCATTCCCATCGACGCCGAATTGCGCACCAACATGCTGTTCGTCACCAACAAGGACAAACCGGGTTTTATTGGCAACCTGGGCACCACCTTGGGTGACGCCGGCATTAATATCGCGACGTTTCATTTGGGCCGGGCCGAACCCGGCGGCGACGCCATCGCGCTCATCGAAATAGAACAAGCCCCCAGTGAAGACGTCATGAAACTGGTCTGCGCCCTGCCGCAGGTGGTGCAGGTCAAGGCGTTGAAATTCTAGGATTTCGGCTCAAAACTCCAGCGACAGCAGGGCGACTTCTTTGGATCCGCCTTCTGTCTGCTGGGTGCCGACGGACTTGAAGCCGAAGCCGTCGTGGAAATCCATGGATTGGGGGTTGGGGGGCTGCGTGTTGACCTCACACGTCAGGCGCGGGGCGAAGGCTCTGGCGATCATGATGACTTGCCGATACAGGGCTGTACCCAGCCCCTTGCCCTGGGCGTCACCGGCAATGACGATTCGGTCGATATAGAAAAAATCATCATATGTGTCATTAAACCAGCGATAATTGTCGCTGGCGTAGTCGTGTCCGGGGTTCAGGGCGATGAGAAAACCGGCCAGTCGGTGGTCGCTCTCGATCACCCGAAAATAACTGGCGATTTCAATGAATCGTTCCATATCGGCCAGGGTGACGGAACTGACATGGGGCAGGGCGGCCTGATTGACCTGTAATATGGCGGAAAGATCGCCCTTTTCGGCGTCTCGGATACGGATTTCAGGGCTCATGGGGGTCTTTCATTTTTTTTACAATGCGAAAAGACTGCATTAAGATTGGGGTTGGCAGTAGGGCGGAAAACAATGCTAAAGTATGGCCGAAGCTCGCAGTTTAATAAACGGGCGTGTCTGGGAGGATAGCGGCGGCAAAGCCACTGGGCGGCGAACCATCCTAGGTGGTATCGCGGTCGTATGTTTTGCATGTTTCCCCCGGAACCACACGACCGATTTATCAGGACCCGAATGGGGAGAATTGTTAATGGTTAAGGCACTTCATATGGACGTAGAGCATTGCACTGGGTGTCACCAGTGTGAAATGGCCTGCAGCTACCATCATGAAAACGTATTCAATCCGTCGAAATCGCGGATCAAAATCTTCAGTTTTACCGAAACAGGGCGCAATGTTCCCTACACATGCACCCAGTGCGCTGATGCTTGGTGCATGCAGGCCTGTCCGGTAGACGCTATTTCGGTGAATGCCAAGACCGGCGCGAAAGAAGTATCCGCCGTGCTGTGCGTTGGCTGCAAGGTTTGCACCATCGCCTGTCCGTTTGGCACCATCAACTACAATCATACATCCGGCAAAGTCGACAAATGCGATCTGTGCGGTGGTGATCCTGATTGCGTCAAGGTCTGCCCGACCCCGGCGCTGAGTTTCATCGACGCCGAAAATACCGGCATGGGAAAAATGCGCGCGTGGGCGGAAAAAACCGACGCCGGATCGCAGTCAACATCTACTTGAACAACCAATTTTTTTGACTATAAAACAGGGAGAGACAAGATGGCATGGACTAAAAAAATACTGAGAGTCAATTTGAGCAGTGGAACGTGTGCAAGCGAACCGCTGAACATGGAATGGGCCAACAAGTACCTGGGCCAACGCGGCCTGGCGACCAAATATTTCGTCGAAGAATGCGATCCCAAGGTCGATCCGCTGTCGCCTGAAAACAAAATGATCATCGCCACCGGCCCGCTGACCGGTACAGCGGCCCCCACATCAGGCCGCTGGTCCGTGGTTTGCAAGGGCGCCCTGACCGGCGCTATCGCGTGTTCGAATTCCGGTGGTTTCTTCGGTGCCGAACTTAAAAACGCCGGCTGGGACATGATCATCTTCGAAGGCAAATCTGCCGGTCCGGTGTATCTGGACATCAACAACGACGAAGCTTCCTTAAAAGACGCCTCGTCCTTGTGGGGCAAATCGGTTTGGGAAACGGAAGACGCGCTGCGCGACATTCGCGGCGACAAGGACATCCGCATCGCTTCCATCGGTCAGGCCGGTGAAAACGGCAACCTGTTTGCCGCCATCGTCAACGACAAGGATCGCGCCGCCGGCCGTTCCGGCGTCGGTGCCGTCATGGGCTCGAAAAACCTGAAAGCCATCGCCGTGCGCGGTACCTTGGGCGTTTCGGTTGGCGATCCCATGAAGTTCATGCAGGCAACCGGTGCGGCCAACCAGATTTTGGCCGACAACGCCGTTACCGGCGAAGGGCTGCCCACGTATGGCACCCAGGTGCTGATGAACGTGATCAACGAAACTGGTGCGCTGCCGACCCGTAACGGCACCGATATCCAGTTTGAAGGCGCATCGAAAATCGGTGGTGAAGCCATGACCGCGCCGCGCGAAAGCGACGGCAAGGCCAATCTGGTATCCAACGCCGCTTGCTTCGGCTGCCCGATCTCCTGCCAGCGCGTGTCGCAGATGGATCCTGAGCATTTCACGGTCAAAGGCCAACCCAAGTACCACGGCAAAGAAGGTGGCCTTGAATACGAAGCCGCCTGGTCCCTGGGCGCGGCAACCGGGGTTTCCGATCTGGAAGCCCTGACCTATTGCAACTACATCTGCAACGAATACGGCATGGACCCGATTACCCTGGGTTCGACCGTCGCCGCGGCCATGGAACTGTATGGCATGGGCGTCATCACAGATGCCGACACCGGTGGCATCAAGCTTGAATTCGGTAGCGCCGAAGCGCTCGCCGAAATATGCAAGCAGACCGGTTTGGGCGAGGGTTTCGGTAAGGAAATCGGCCAGGGTTCGCGCCGCATGTGCGACAAGTATGGCCATCCGGAACTGTCCATGACGGTTAAAAGCCAGGAATTCCCGGCTTATGATCCGCGCGGCATTCAGGGCATGGGCCTGACCTATGCGACATCGAACCGTGGCGCCTGCCATTTGCGCAGCTACACGGTTAGCTCTGAAGTATTGGGTATTCCTGAAAAGACCGATCCGTTGACGTCCGACGGCAAGGCCGGTCTGGTCAAGGCGTTCCAGGATGTGACCGCCGTGGTCGATTCCTCGGGCACCTGCATCTTCACCACCTTCGCCCTGTCGCTGGATGACATCACGCCGATGATTGATGCCGACCTGGAAGGCGACTGGACGGCGGAAAGCCTGCTCGATTTGGGCGAACGCATCTGGAACCTGGAACGCAAGTTCAACCTGGATGCCGGCTTCACCGCCGCCGACGACACCCTTCCTGCTCGTTTGTTGAAGGAAGCGGCGAAAACCGGCCCGGCCAAAGGCAAGGTCAGCGAACTGGGCAAGATGTTGCCTGAATACTACGAGCTTCGTGGCTGGACACCCGAAGGTGTCCCGTCTAACGAAACTCTGGCCCGGTTGAACCTGTAACCGGCACAGCGATCAAATCCGCGCCCCACGTAAAAATGGGGCGCGGATTTTCTTCGCCACTGAAAGCTTGGATGAAATGCAATACGTTATAGTCGGCGCCGGACCCGCCGGCGTCACCGCCGCCGAAACCTTGCGCCAGATTGATCCCGATGGACAAGTGGTGCTGATCGGTAACGAAGCTGACCCACCCTATGGCCGCATGGCCATCCCTTATTTCCTGATTGGCAAGGTCGGCCAGGAAGGCACCTATTTGCGCAAGGGTGAAAACCACTACGAAAATCTCGGCATTACTTATCTTCAGGGTGAGGTCGAAAAGGTATCGCCTGAAAAATCGTCGATTACCCTGAAGGGCGGCGAAGAAGTGCCCTACGACAAGCTGCTGGTCGCCACCGGGTCGCACGCCATCAAACCGCCGGTCGATGGCCTGGACCTGCCCGGCGTGCATCACTGCTGGACCCTGGAAGACGGCCGCAACATCGCCGCCCTGACCGGTAAGGGCAAGGACGTGGTGCTTATGGGGGCCGGTTTCATCGGCTGCATCATTATGGAAGCCCTGGCCCAGTCTGGCGCCAACCTGACCGTGGTCGAAGCCGAAGACCGCATGGTCCCCCGCATGATGGACCAAACGGCGGGTAACCTGATTAAAAAATGGTGCGAGAAGCAGAACGTCAACGTCAAGACTTCGGCCCGGGTATCATTGGTGATTGAAGACGGCGGCAAGCTCAAGGTCAATATCGATACCGGCGACGTCATCGCCGCCGACCTGGTGGTCGTGGCCACCGGTGTCCGTTCGAACGTCGCTTTCCTGGACGGCAGCGGCGTCGAAACTGATCTCGGCATCAAGGTCGATAATCACCTTAAAAGTTCCGTCGACAACATTTATGCGGCCGGCGACGTCGCCCAGGGACCGGATTTTTCCACTGGCGGCTGGGACGTTCATGCCATTCAGCCGACCGCCGTTGAACACGGTCGCATCGCGGCGCTTAACATGGCGGGCAAGGATGCGCTCTACAAAGGCAGCCTCAACATGAACGTGCTCGACACGCTGGGCCTGATTTCCTTCTCGTTCGGCCTCTGGCAGGGCGTCGATGGCGGGGATAGTGTGCAGCGCCTGGACGAGGAAACGTTCCGCTACACCCTGTTGCAGTTCAAGGACGATGTCATGGTCGGCGCCGTTTGCCTGGGTCGTACCGATAATATCGGTGTCCTGCGCGGCTTGATCCAAACCCGGGTTCGCCTGGGCGCGTGGAAAGACAAGCTATTGGCCGACCCCAACCAAATCGTCGAGGCCTATATCGCCTGCACCCGGGAATGAGTTAATGAAAATCGAGTTGAAACTCTATGCCTCGCTCGGCCAGTATTTGCCGGACGGTGCTGAACGCAACGTCGCCCAGATCGACGTCGCCGAAGGTGTCAGCCCGGCGACGGTCCTGACCGATAACGGCGTGCCGCTGGAACACTGCCATTTGGTACTGGTCAACGGGATATACCTGGCGCCAAGCGAACGCAGCGCCGCCGCCCTGAAGGACGGTGATGCCCTGGCGGTATGGCCGCCGGTGGCCGGTGGCTGAAGGCCATGCCATCGACCGTCATTCACAAGGAAATGGGCCTGACCCACACCGATTTCTACCGGGATATCGAACGCGTCCTTGGCGTCGGAAACTTTCAAAAAACCGATAACGGCGTAATCGCCGACCAGGGCGACAAACGATTGCAGATCGTCCTTTCCGAACAAAGCCAGCGCAAGATCGCCCTGATCGTCTTGCCGGTCACCCACCTTACTTTTACGTTCGAAAACTACGGCGAGGCCGATTTAAAGGCCGTTATGGATTTATTCGACCGGGTTTTCCGTCGCGGCGGCGGCTAACTTAATGATATCGATCAAATTAGCCGCCCTTAATTTTAGGGCGGTTTGATCTAGTCGGCATAAGGGTTCTTACCCTTTTTGGTGTGCAGGCGAATGGGGATGCCGGCCAGCTCGAAATCTACGCGCAGCGAATTGACCAGATACCTGGAATAGGATTCAGGCAGGTTTTCCGGACGGCTGGCGAAAACCACGAAGGTCGGCGGCCGGGTCTTGGCCTGGGTCATATAGCGCAGCTTGATGCGTCGACCGGTGGAACTCAGCGGCGGCGGGTGGTGCTCGATAATCGCCTCTAACCAACGGTTAAGCTGGCCCGTGGAAATGCGGCTGTTCCACAGTGAATAGGTTTTCATGACCGCCGGGAGCAGTTTATCGGTTCCCCGGCCGGTCTTCGCCGACATGGTAATGACGGGAATGCCACGGACCTGCGGCAAGGATGTTTGCAGCCGGTCTTCCAGCCGCTTAAGGGCCTTTTTGGGGTCGCTCACCATATCCCATTTGTTGACGGCGATGATCAGCACCCGGCCTTCGTCGATTACCCGGCGGGCGATGGTCAGGTCCTGCTTTTCCAGCATGTCGTCAGAATCCAGCACCAGGACCACGACCTGGGCGTACTTGATGGAGCGAATGGAATCACTGCCCGATAAGCCTTCGACCTTTTCCGTCACCTTGGCCTTGCGGCGCAGTCCGGCGGTGTCGACCAGTTTGATTTCCCGGTCCTTGTAATGCCAGCTCGACGCGATGGCATCCCGGGTGATCCCGGCTTCCGGGCCGGTCAGCATGCGGTCTTCACCCAGCAGATGATTGACCAGGGTGGATTTGCCGACATTGGGGCGTCCGACGATGGCCATGTTGATGGGGCGACTTCCTTCTTCTTCGTCGTCTTCGCTATCGAACGGCTCGTCTTCAACTTCTTTGGGGCGGTCTCGCCGACGGATACGGCCTTGGAGCGGCGACCGTTCGTCGCCGGCGTAGGGCAGCAGGGCATCGTATAATTCGCCGATTCCTTCGCCGTGTTCGGCGGAAATGGCGACCGGGTCGCCAAGCCCAAGCTGGTAGGAATCGCCAAGCCCGGTGGCCCCGGCGCGTCCTTCGCATTTGTTGGCAAGCAGGATGACGGGCACGTTCTGGCGGCGCAACCACTGGGCAAAATGGGCGTCCAGCGGCGTTACCCCGGCCCGGGCGTCGATCAGCATCAAGGTGACATCGGCTTCTTGCAAGGCGCTTTCGGTTTGCTTGCGCATGCGCCCTGCGAGGGATTCATCGAGCGCGTCTTCCAGCCCGGCGGTATCGATAATGGTGAAAGCCAGATCCGAAATGCGGCCTTCGCCTTCGCGGCGATCACGGGTGACGCCGGGGGTATCGTCGACGATGGCCAGGCGCTTGCCGACCAGTCGGTTAAACAGGGTCGATTTGCCGACGTTGGGACGGCCGATGATGGCGACGGAAAAAGTCATGGTCTACGATCTATTAACGATAGGCGACGAGGGAAGCGCTATTGGTCAGGAAATAAACTGTCTGATCGGCGATAATCGGCGGCACGGATACACCCGACGACATTTTGATCATGCCCAGGAAGTTTCCGCTATAAGGCGAAATGGCCCGGACTTGACCGTTCGATCCGGCGACAATCAGGCGGTCGCTGGCCAGCAACGGGCCGGACCAGACAATGGGCTCGTCCTTGGTCTCGGGGTCACTGAAACGGGGCAGGGTGCTAACCCAGTAGATACGGCCATCATCGCGGGAAATAGCGGTAATTTCGGCGTCGTTGGTCAACAAGAAAATATAGTCACCGGCGACCCACGGGCTGGTATACCCGCCGATGCCGGTCTGCCAGATGCGGCGACCGCTGCGCAGGTCGATGGACACCATCAGGCCACCATGGGAAACCGCGAAAACCCGCCCACGGTCAATGATCGGGCGTCCGCGAATATGGGCCATGGTCGATACCACGTCCGTGCGCCGGGCCGTGGCCAGGGAATCGTTCCACAAGACGCGACCGTTTTCGGCCTTCAGCGCAATCAGCTCACCCGATGCAAAGGGTGCGACGACAACCCCGGCATCGACCGCCGGGCTGGCGCCACCTAACAGGCTGGCGACTTCGGAAATTCCCGTATAGGACCAGATTTCAGTGCCGTCGCGGGCATCAAGTGCATACAGATGGCTATCGACGGTAATCGCGAAGACCCGCCCGGCGCGAACCGTCGGCGCCGTACGCATGGGGCCTGCCACTTGCTTGCGCCACAATATTTTTCCGCTTGCGGCTTCGATGGCGATGACCTGGGCGAAGCCGGTGGTCGCGAAAACGACGCCATTTTCAAAAGCCAGGCCGCCGCCGATGTTGTCATCGCCGTCTTCTTCGGCGGGGGTCAATTCGACCCGCCAGAATTTTTTGCCGGTCTTGGCGTCAAAAGCGCTGACGGCGGTGGCTGAATCCATGGCGAAGACCCGGCCACCCGATACGATGGGCGAACCGACAAGGCGAATTTCATCTGTTGCACCGGCTCCGGCGTCGGCATTCCAGATGAGCTTCAGGTTGTCGCTAACGGTGATGTGATGCATGGCATGGCTGGCGTATCCGCCGGCCTGCGGCCACGATGCATTGGGCGTCGGGGCCGGCAGAAGAATATGTTTATCGGCAAGTTCCGGCGATGGCGACAGCGAACGCTGGTTCAACAGCACCGATATGCGCTCGCCTTCCAGCGGTGGTTTTACATCCTCGCCGAATATGCCTCCCGGTCCGGTCAATGATTCACATGCCCCCAGCAGCAGCAGCGCGGCTATGGCGACGAAATTGCGGACATTACGGCGATATGGCTCCGGCATGGTCATTTACCACCAAGGGCGGCCAGCATTTCGGCGGCCCGTTGCCGAATACCTTGCGGTGCGGTGGCGTCTTCAGTCAGGGATTTGAAGATGTTCCGGGATTTTTCCTTGTCGCCGCTACGTTCGGCGACCACGGCGAGCAATTCCCGTGCCCCGTGGCGCCACGGGTTGGCATCGTTGTTCAGGGGTTGCAGGCGGGCCAGAAGCTCCTGATCGCCGATTTCCAGGTTGATCATGACGGTGGCGGCAAGCAGCCTGGCCAAATCCTGGTAAATGTCATCAACACCGCCGTCATTGGCGATGCGGTCGTAGGCGGCGACGGCATCGGCGCCATCGCTCTTGCGGGATTGCAGGCCGGCGTTTTGAAAGGCGGACAGCAACCGGTATCCGGAATCGGCGTCGCCATACAAGGTGTTCAGATCTTCGAGCGCGGCGTCAATGCTTCCGTTTTGGGCCATCTGGACGGCGGCGGCGAAACGTTCGCCCTGGTCCGTGCGGGCGTTCAGGTCATAGTTGCGCCAGCCCTGATAGCCGCCAACGGCGACGACAAGGACGATCGCGCCAGCGATGATCAGGTTGCCATATTTTTTCCACAGTTTGGCGAAATTTTCCTGACGCAGTTCTTCGTCTATTTCGCGAAAAATGCCGTCTTCAATAGGCTCGGCCAAGGGTCTCTCCAATTAGGTCTGTTGCGGCATCCGGGAAAAGCGTTCGCCGGTTAATCCGAGGGCTAAAATATCCACCTCTGCGGCGGAACGCAAACCCCCATATACAATATTAGCTATTTAGCTCAATGCCCTTCGTCGATCCATTTGATCGAACACCCCAAGGACGGGATTTGATCGACCGGGCCATGGCCGGTTTTTGCGACCCCGCTCATGGCTTCAAAAAGGTCACGGCGGGCATCACCCGGGCCGGGCTCTTTGCCCGATGAATCCAGCCGACCACGGTATTGCAGCTCTAAATCGGCGTTGAATCCGAAGAAATCCGGAGTGCAGACGGCGCCATAGGCTTTCGCTATTTCCTGTGTAGAATCAATGACATATGGAAACGTAAATCCGCAATTTTCGGCCACAAGCTTCATGTTTTCGAAGGAATCTTCGGGATAATCGGTGGCATCGTTGGACATGATGGCGATCACCCCGATGCCCAATTCCTTAAGTTCTTTGACATCCCGGACCAGGCGGTCTGTGATCGCCTTGACATAGGGGCAATGGTTGCAAATGAACATGATTAGCGTGCCCGCCGGGCCTTGGGCGTCGGCCAGCGTCCAGGTCTTGCCGTCGATGCCGTGCAGGGCGAAATCCGGCGCTTTCCAGCCAAAATCACAAATTGGCGTCTCGGTAGAAACCATTTGTCAAAAAATCCTTCTATTTGCTGGCTTTGATTAGATCATTGCCGAGCATTGGTCCAGCCCATTAACGGGGTATTAACCAGGATAGAGTCATTTTATAGGCTATCTGGTTTATCGGCATTTTTTGAAAAGTAGGCCCATGCGGACCCTTATTGTCCTTTCCGGAGTGTTGTTTCTATCGTCTTGCGCTGCGCTGGCCCCGCCGATTGCCGCCATCGAAGGCGTTTCGGCGGTCACCACAGGTAAGCCGTTGAGCGACCATATCGTTTCCTATTCCAGCGGCAAGAACTGCTCGTCTGTGCGCAGCAACACCGGGCGATCCTATTGCGAAGAAGAAGAACTCAACCCGACGCCCAAGGTGTTTTGCTATAGAACGATCGGCAGCGTCAGCTGTTACAACCGCCCCGATCCCTATCATGGCAACCAGCGCAAGGTCGGCGACAATTCCCACAATGTCGATGTCAATTAATTAGACGGAAATAGAATTTCTGCCATCAAATGACTCCCTTTGATGGCCGTTTGATTTAGTATTCTCGACATGAAACGAATATCCCTGCGCCTGGTGGCTGCCCTTGTCCTGTCCGCCCTTTCCCTTGTCCTGGTGTGGTGGTTGTTTTGGTACGTTCCCGGCGAGACGCGGCCAAACACCGAAACCCTGCATAAACTGGCGGAAGCCGGGCAAATGAATTCCCGCTTTGCCCTGGGCGAGGCCTACCGTCTTGGTCGCGGCGAGGACAAGGATATGGTGCAGGCCTATGAATGGCACAAAAAGGCGGCCCTTCAAGGACACACCGGTTCCCAGTATATGATGGGTCAAATCCTGGAACAGGGCGACGGGGTGCGCCAGAACCTGGCCCGGGCGTTTGAATGGTATAGCCTGGCCGCTAAAATGAGCGACAATCCGGATGCCGAATTTGCCATGGCGCAGATGTATTTTCACGGCCACGGCGTCGCCCAGGATTTCGCCGAAGCCTTTATCCTGTATGAAAAGGCGGCCCGCAAAGGGCAGCGGATCGCCCAGCACATGTTGGGTGCCATGTACGAAGAAGGCTGGGCCAACGGCAGGGATTTAGTCGAAGCCTATAAATGGTACACGCTGGCGCTGCCCGGAAGGCAGGCGGCCATCGCGCTCAACCCGTTATATGATTCCCGGTTGATGCTGGACAGGCTGATGCCGCGGATGACCAAATTCCAGATCCGTCGCGGCGATGAGGCGGTCAAGGACTGGAAAATCGAACACGATGATCCGTTTTCGAACAACTGATCGGTATTGACGCCGCATCGCGTGTGCCGCAACATCGCGCCTTAAAAATCAAGGGAAGATACCATGTCCATAAAAGCCGTAACCTTCGATCTGTGGGACACCATCGTCGATGATGATTCTGACGAACCCAAGCGTGCCGCCCAAGGTCTGAAAAGCAAGTATGATGAACGCCGCCATATTGTCTGGCAGGCCCTGAACGGCCAACAGGCGACGCAACTGGCGGATGTCAAATTGGCTTTTGATGTGGCCGACGCGGCCTTTAACAATGTCTGGAAAAGCCATTTCATCAACTGGACGGTGGCCGAACGGGTCGATGTTATCCTGAAGGGCCTGGGTCGAACCCTGCCAGAGGCGGACCGGCAATCGGTGATCGACGATCTGGGGCGCATGGAAGTGGATATCTATCCCGATGCCATCCCCGGCATCAAAGAGGCGCTGGCCGACCTGGCCGGGCGCTACAAACTGGCCATCGTATCGGACGCCATCGTCACCCCGGGCACCGGTTTGCGCGACCTGCTTGACGCCCATGGCCTGAAACAATATTTCACAGCCTTCGCCTTTTCAGACGAAGTCGGCCATTCCAAGCCGCATCGTTCGATGTTTGATGCCGCCGCCGAACAACTGGGCATCGCGGTCGAAGATATGGTCCACATCGGCGATCGCGATCACAACGATGTTAAAGGCCCGCACGCGTTGGGCATGAAGGCCGTATTGTTCACGGCGACCCGGCCCGACGACAAGGACATCACCACGGCGGATGCCATTTGTGAACGCCACGCCGATTTACCCGGCATCATCGACGGCCTGAACGCGGGGGCGGGGACATGAGCAACCCATTACGGTTTTTAATCATCGATGGCTACGTCAAGAAATCGCGCGATGAATTGGCGGCGGGCGGCGCATCGACGGCGGGCGACCTGTATACCAAAATGCTGCGCCGCTACGCGCCCGATGCCCACTGCGATATCGTCTATCCCAGCGACCCCGGAACATCGCTGCCAAGCGGCACGGCGCTCACCGATTACGATGGCATCGCCTGGACCGGGTGCAGCTTGACGGCCTATGACAAAAGCCCGGAAGTCCGCAACCAGATCGATTTTTGCCGCGCCGGGTTCGAAGCCAAGGTCCCCAGCTTCGGCAGTTGCTGGGCGGCGCAAATTGCCGTCGTCGCCGCCGGTGGCACGGTTCAGGCCAACCCGCGGGGCCGCGAAATGGGGTTCGCCCGGAAGATCAGCCTGACCCCCGAAGGCCGCGCCCATCCCATGTATGAAGGCAAAGCGTCGACCTTTGACGCCTTCATCAGCCATGTCGATGAAATCACCCACCTGCCGCCCGGTGCGACAATGCTGGCGTCGAACGCCTTTACCCATGTCCAGGCGGTGTCGGTGATTTACAAGGGCGGCGTCTTCTGGTCGCCGCAATACCATCCGGAATATGATCTGCACGAAATGGCGCGCCTCAGCTGGTGCCGCCTCGAAGTTTTGACCAAGCTTGGCTTCTTTAAGAACCAACAGGACGGCGAGGCCTATGTGGACTTGCTGGAAACCCTGCATCAGGACCCGTCGCGCTATGACATCGCCTGGATGCTGGGCATCGACGACGACGTCATGAACACCGACATTCGCCAGTTGGAAGTTAAAAACTGGGTCGAACGGCTGGTGATCCCGTCGCTCAAACGCTAGCGACCAAAACTTCTGTTCCCGCACCGGCCATCATGTCGCGAAAATGCGGCGGCGGGGCGCGGTCGCTGATTAAGGTGGCGATGCGGTCAAATCCACAGACCCTGACCACACCGCGCTGGCCGAACTTGCTGTGGTCGGCGACTACCAGGCATTTTTCCGCCCGACCGATGATGGCGCGGGACAGCTCTGCTTCATTCAAATGATAATCCATCAGGCCGTCATCGCCGTCGATGGCGCCGATGGATATGATCGACAGGCGGACCCGGAACTGGCGCACGAATTCCGCCGCCGATTGCCCCAACGATGCTCCGTCATCGGCCCGAAGTTCGCCGCCGGCCATATAGACCCGGTTGCCGCGCCGGGTCGCCAGGGTGCGCGCGATATCTGCGGAATTGGTGACGATTAGCAGGTCCCGGTGATTGAGCAGGGCGCGGGCCACATAGGCTGTGGTGCTGCCGGTATCGAGCATGATCGAATCACCATTTTGCACCTGCTTGGCGGCCAGGCGGGCGATGGCTTTTTTGGCCGCCGAATTTTTCGCCAGACGCTGGTTAAAGCCGGGTTCTTCAAATGGATTGGGCTGTACGGCGCCGCCGTGGGTTCGCCGCAGCATGCCGGAATCTGACAGCAATTTGATGTCGCGGCGGATTGTCTCGCCCGATACCGATAGCCGGCTGGCCAGCTCGCTGACGGAAACACTGCCCTTGTCGGCCAGTGCCTGCAGTATCTCCGCCTGGCGTTCCGTTCGTCGCATGATCCTGCCTCGCTGATTCTAGCCGCTGAAAAGCCATTGTGTGGAATATGTTGGAAGTCCACAACTAAAATTTGGTTTCGTGTTGATTTAGCATTCCCCATGGCGGAAAATATAGGCTCGGAAAAACTCAAAACAGGATCGCCGGGCTGCGTTATTCAGATGTCGCCGGGACGGTTAAAATCCGAATTTCTCTAACGGGGAGGAACCAACATGAACAGAACACTACGAACTCTTACGGCGGCAGTTTCACTGGCGCTTGCGCTCGCTGTCACAAGCATCGCCAGTGCCGGCGTCGAATCAAAGGATCCCATCAAGCTGACCATCCACGATTGGACCGGCCAGTATGTGACCACCCATATCATGGGTGAAGTGCTGAAAAAGGCCGGCTACAATATCGAATACGTCCAGGCCGACTATATCGCCCAGTTTGCGGGGCTGGAATCCGGCGACCTGCATGTGGCCATGGAAATGTGGGAAACCACAGGAAAAGACGCCATGGAAGCCTCGCTGAAGACCGGCAAGACGGTTGATCTCGGCGAGACAGGCATGGATGCCAAGGAAGAGTGGTGGTATCCGCTCTACATGAAGGAAAGATGCCCGGGCCTACCCGATTGGAAAGCCCTGAACAAATGCGCCAAGGCGTTCTCGACTCCGGAAACCGCCCCCAAGGGCCGCTATCTTGGCGCACCCGTTACCTGGGGTGGCTATGACGACGAACGCATTGAGGCCCTTGGTCTTGATTTCGAAGTCATCCACGCCGGTACCGACGCGGCGTTGTTCGCCGAACTTCAGTCGGCCTATGATCGCAAGGCGCCGATCCTGCTGTGGATTTATGCGCCGCATTGGGCGGTCGCCAAGTTCAAGGGCGAATGGGTCGAATTCCCGACCTATACGGATGAATGCTACAGCGATGCGAAATGGGGCATGAACCCCAATATGAAGTACGACTGTGGCAAGCCGTTCGGCTGGATCAAGAAGGTCGGTTGGAAGGGTGGCGAGGCGAAATGGCCCGGTGCTTACAAGGCGGTTCGCAATTTCAAACTCGACAACGCGGAAATGAGCGCCATGATCGTTGAAATTGATCTCGACGGTAAAAAGCTTGAGGCCGTTGTCGATAGCTGGATGAGCAGAAACAAGAGCCGCTGGCAGGGCTGGATCAAGTAATATCCTGACTGTTCAGTTTGGTGGCCGGGTCGCTTTATTCGGCCCGGCCACCGCTTTCTTGTTCTAAATCCTTCTGGACCTCGACCATGCTCGTCTGCAACAACCTGTGGAAAGTGTTCGGTGACGATGCGCGGGCTTTTCTGGCCGCTCGCAGCCACCCGCCCAGTGCCGCCGAACTTCTTGAAAACGGCTTCGTGGGGGCCGTTCGTGACGTCAATTTAAACGTCACCGAAGGCGAAATTTTCATCATCATGGGGTTGTCGGGTTGCGGTAAGTCGACCCTGGTCCGCTGCATGAGCCGACTGATCGAACCGACCGCCGGCGAAGTCTTGTTCGAAGGCCGCGACCTGCTTAAAACCGGCGCCAAGGAACTCATTGAAATCCGTCGCCACAAAATGGGTATGGTGTTCCAGCACTTCGCATTGCTGCCGCACCTGAGTGTCCTTGGCAATATCGCCTTCCCCTTGGAAGTCCAGGGTGTGGATCGCAAAACGCGGGAGGCGCGGGCGCGTGAAGTCATCGATCTGGTCGGCCTGGAAGGCCGCGAAAATTATTACCCCCGCGAATTGTCCGGGGGCCAGCAACAACGGGTCGGCATAGCCCGCTCGCTGGCCGTCGAACCCGCCATCTGGTTTCTGGACGAGCCGTTTTCGGCGCTCGATCCCTTGATCCGGCGGGAAATGCAGGATGAATTCATGCGCCTGCAAAATGTCCTGCACAAGACCATTGTTTTCATCACCCACGATTTTGACGAAGCCATCCGCCTGGCCGACCGCATCGCCATCATGCAGGATGGTGAAATCATCCAGACCGGCACGCCCGAAGAACTGGTGCTGGCCCCGGCGACGGATTATGTCGCCGAATTCACCCGTGGCATTCCCCGCGCCAAGGTGTTGACGGCGCGTGCCGTCATGAGTCCGCCCAGTGGGAATGCGGTGGTTGGGGCCATCGCCGCCGGTACGCGCATTGAAGAACTTGCGGCCCGGGTGGTTGAAGCCGATGGGCCGTTCGCCGTCGTCGATGCAAACGACACGGTGATTGGCGAAATTGGCCGCGATGCCGTCATCGCCGTGTTGGTCGAACGGGACACCCGGCCATGACCGCCAGCCCGGCAATCATCGCCACAAACCCAAGCCGGATCAATCCGTGGCTGGTCGGCTGGATCGTCGCGCTGGGCCTGGTGGCGGCGCTGCAGGTGCTGGGCAAAGACGATTTTGCCTGGGCCTTCAAATATCCGCGCGACTGGACCCTGCCGCTGCGGTTCTGGCTCAGCGACTTCATGAAATGGTTGCTCAACGATTTCGACCTGGGGCTGTTTACTTTCCGCGAATTCACCCGGTCCATCGCCTGGGTCATCGAACAACCCTATTGGCTGGTTAAGAGCCTGCTGTCGACCGGTATCCTGAAAGGGCAGGGCAGCGGGGCGGTCGTCGTCTTCCCTCGTGTTTCGTGGATTGCTATCATCGGCATCGTCGCGCTGATGGGGCTTTATGCCCGCGATATCAAATTGGCGGCGCTGGTCGGCGGCTGTTTCCTGTATCTCGCGGTATTTGGCCAGTGGGACAGCGCCATGGTGACGTTGTCATCGATCATCATCGCCGTTCCCTTTGGCGTCGCCGGGGGGCTGGCGTTGGGTATTCTGGCCTATCGGTCGCTGGCCTTTGAACGCATTATTCGGCCGCTGCTGGATCTGATGCAAACGGTTCCGGTGTTCGCCTATCTGGTGCCGGTGTTGATTTTGTTCGGCTTCGGGCCGGTCTCGGCGATGATCGCCACCATCATTTACGCCCTGCCGCCCATGGCCCGGGTGACTCTGCTGGCGCTGCGCCAGGTGCCGGCGGAACTTACCGAATTCGGGGCCATGGCGGGATGTTCGAAAAGCCAAATCTTGTGGAAGGTGCAAATTCCGGCGGCCAAGGCGACGCTGATGATCGGCGTCAATCAGGTCGTCATGCTGTCGCTGAACATGGTCATCATCGCCTCGATGATCGGCGCCGGGGGGCTCGGGTTCGATGTCCTGAACGCCCTGAAACGGTTGAAAATCGGCGAAGGCGTCGAAGCCGGACTGGCCATAACTCTGCTGGCCATCGCGCTTGATCGTTTGAGCCAGGCTTATGCGCAAAAGGCACCGCCGGCCCATGGCGCGGCGACGCCGGGCTTGATGCGCCGCTACCCCAATTTAGTAATCGCGGGCGCATTGATCGGGCTGACCTGGGTGGTGGGCCTGATGTGGCCGTTCGTCAATTCCCTGCCTGAAAGCTGGCAGTTGACCACCGGCCCGGTGTGGGGTGACCTGGTCAGGTGGATCAACATCAATTATTTCGATCAGTTGGACGGCTTCAAGAATGTCCTGCTGCTGAACGTGATGATTCCGTTCAAACGGTTCCTGTTGGGCCTGCCGTGGGTCGGCGTGGTCGGGCTGGTGGCCTTGGGCGGCTGGCAACTTGGCGGCTGGCGGTTGTCGCTGTTGTGCGGCGTGCTGGCGTTGTTTGTCGCCGTAGTCGGGCAATGGCCTAAATCCATGGTGACTGTGTACCTGTGTGGCCTGTCGGTCGCCATCGCCTGCCTGATTGGTATCCCCATCGGGGTCATGGCGGCACGGCGCGAACGCCTGCACCGGATTGTCCAGGCGGTAATCGACACGTTGCAAACGCTGCCGTCGTTCGTCTATCTGATGCCCGTGGTGATGCTGTTTAGGGTCGGTGATTTCGCCGCCATGCTGGCGGTTATTGTTTATGCCGTGGCGCCGGCCATTCGCTACACCGATCACGGCATCCGCAAGGTGCCGCCGCACTTAATCGAGGCGGCGACGTCGGCGGGATGCACGCGGCGGCAAATATTGTGGAAAGTGCAGCTGCCGCTAGCCCTGCCGGAAATCATGTTGGGAATCAATCAGACCATCATGATGGCGCTGTCGATGCTGGTCATCACCGCCCTGGTCGGCACCCGCGACCTAGGTCAGGAAGTCTATATCGCGCTAACCAAGGCCGATACCGGGCGCGGCATCGTCGCCGGTGTTTGCGTCGCCTTCATCGCCATTATCGCCGACCGCCTGATCAGCGCCTGGAGCACCCGGCGCAAGGCACAACTGGGGCTGGAATAATTATGGACGCGATCGACATTGCACGCGCCTTATCGTGCTGGACCGGACCGGTCGAACCGGTCCGCATCGAGGGTGGAATTTCCAACGAAAATTTCGTGATTGACGATGGCGGACAAAAATTCGTGGTTCGGGTCAATGGCGATGTCCCGGTCCATGGGGTGCTCAGGGCTAACGATTATGCCTGCAACAGCGCCGCCGCCAGCGTCGGCATCGCGCCCCGCATCTTCCATTACGAACCCGGCGTTATTGTCGCTGAATTTGTCGACGGGCGCACTTATGGCGAGGAAGATGTGGCCGTTCAGGCCAATCTGGAACGCATTTTACCATTGATCAGGACGACCCACTTTGATGCCTTCAGGGCCATACGCGGGCCCGTCTGCGCGTTCTGGCCGTTTCGGGTGTGCCGGGATTATGCCTTTCACCTGGAAGAATTTTCCAGCCGCATGGTGCCAGACCTGCCGCGGCTGAGAGCGATCAACGACGCCCTTGAAAATGCCGTCGGCGCCGTCGATCTGGTGTTGGGGCACAATGACTTGCTGGCCGCCAATTTTATCGATGACGGCGATCGGATTTGGCTGATCGACTGGGAACATTCGGGCTTTACCAGCCCGCTGTTTGATTTGGCTAATCTCTCGTCGAACAACGCCCTGTCGCCCGAACAGGAAAGCTGGCTGCTGGAAAATTATTTCGAGCGCCGTCCCGATGACCATCTGCGGCACCGCTATCAGGCCATGAAGTGCGCCTCGCTGCTGCGCGAAGCCATGTGGAGCATGGTTTCGGAATTCACATCGAGCCTGGATTTTGATTACGTTGCCTATTCGGACAACTACATGGAACGGTTCGCCCAAGAATACAAAATCTTTCAAGAACAGGAGTAAGCAAGATGGCGGAACTGCGTGACGCGGAAATAGTCATTATCGGTGGCGGCATCATCGGCTGTTCCATCGCCTATCATTTGACCCGCATGGGCAAAAAAGATGTTCTGTTGATCGAAAAGAACGGCCTGACCCAGGGTTCCACCTGGCATGCGGCGGGACTGGTCGGACAGCTTCGGTCTTCGCGCAACCTGACCCGTTTGCTGCAGCGAAGTGTCGCCGTTTACGATAGCCTTGAAAAAGAGACGGGGCAAAATCCGGACTGGAAGAAAGTCGGCAGCCTGCGCCTGGCCAGCAGTGAAGAACGGATGCTGGAAATCAGGCGCTCGGCGACGCTGGCGAAAAGTTTTGGATTGGACTTGCACATTATTTCGCCAAAGGAAGCCCAGGCGATGTTCCCGATCATGAGCACCGATGGTGTGCTCGGCGCGGCGTTTATTCCAACCGATGGCTATGTCGACCCGTCCAGCGTTACCCAGGCGCTGGCCAAGGGCGCGCGAGATCGCGGTGCCGATATTGTCCAGGGCGTTCGCGTTATCGACATGGTCGTCAAAAACCGACAGGTCACCGAACTCATCACCGATCACGGCACCATAAAATGCGACGTGGTGGTCAATGCCGCCGGGTTCTGGGGTCGGGATGTGGGTGGCATGGCCGGGGTCAAGACACCGGCGGTGGCGCTGGAACACCAGTATATCGTTACCGACCCCATCCCCGGCGTTCCCGATGACATGCCGGGAATGCGCGATCCCGATTTGCTGATTTATTACAAACCCGAAGTGCGCGGCATCGCTATCGGTGGCTGGGAAGCCAATACCGTGCCGTTCGGCGAAAACGGCATTCCCGAACCGTTCGCCCAGGAATTGTTGCCGGAAAATTTCGACCGCTTCGAACAACTGGCAATCAATGCCGGTATCCGCACGCCGGTGGTCAACGATGTCGGCGTCCGCCAGTTGATCAACGGGCCGATCCCGTGGTCGGCAGACGAAGGCTTCGTGCTGGGTTGGGCGCCCAATGTTGATAATTTCTTTTCGGCGACCGGTATTTCAATCGGCATCGCCGGCGGCGGCGGGGTCGGGGAAATAGTCGCGGAATGGATTGTCGATGGCGAGCCGAGCATGGATTTGTGGCCGTTCGATATCCGGCGCTTCAACGACCACCACAACACCAAGGAATTCCTCTATCCCCGAACCGTCGAATCCTATGGCAACACCTATCACATCCACTATCCCGGCGAAGAACACGAAAGCGCGCGCGGTATTCGCAAAAGCCCGATTTACGATGCCCTGAAAGACGCCGGGGCCGTCTATGGCTCGAAGGCCGGCTGGGAACGGCCTAACTGGTTCCATGCCGGTGGCGATGGTTCCATGGGCAAGGGAGATTTCCTGCACCCTGCATGGACCGATCACACAAGCGGTGAACATAAAGCCGTGCGCGAACGGGTGGCGCTGATCGACCAGTGTTCGTTTAGCAAGTTCGTGGTCGCTGGCCCGGGGGCGCTGGCGACCCTGCAACGGCTCGCCGTTTCCGATATGGATAAACCGGTCGGCAAGATCATCTATACCCAGTTTTGTAACGAACGCGGCGGAATCGAGGCCGACTTGACGGTCTCCCGGTTGGCCGAAGACAGCTTCTACATCGTCACCGGTTCGGCCTTCGGCCTGCACGATCGCAGCTGGATAACCGGCCATGCCCCTGATGACGGTTCGGTGACGATCAGCGATCTGACGGATGATAACTGCGTCATCAACCTGTGCGGCCCGGATGCCCGTAAGGTCTTGCAAAAATGTTCAGGCGATGATGTTTCAAACGCCGCCCTGCCGTTCGCCACATTCCGCGATATCGATATCGCCGGCCGGCCGGTGCGCGCCCACCGCATCGGTTATGTCGGTGAACTGGGGTGGGAACTGCACATGAATAACGAACACGGGCTGGTGGTGTATGGCGCCTTGAAGGCGGCGGGCGAGGAATTCGCCATCGCCGATGTCGGCTACAAGGCCATCGACACCCTGCGCATGGAAAAAGGCTATCTGTATTGGAGCGGCGACATAACGCCCGATTACAACCCCTTCGAAGCCGGCCTGGGGTTTCGGGTCAACCTCAAAAAAGGCGATTTTATCGGCCGCGAGGCGCTGGTTAGGGTCAAGGAAAAAGGCATTGCGCGGAAGCTTTCCATGTTCACCCTGGAAAAACCGGCGCCGGTGTACGGCGGCGAGACGATCCTGCGCAATGGTGAAGTACTGGACGTTACCACCAGCGCCAATTTCGGCCACACTATCGGCAAGCCCATCGTTTTCGGCTATTTGCCCCTTGAAGAATGCGCCCACACGGATTTCGAGATCGAAGCGTTCGGTGAAACCTACCCGGCGATCCGCCACGATGGGCCGTTGTATGATGCGACCAACGAAAGACTGAAATCATGACCGAAGCGCTGGAGACGCTGAAACGGATACCCCTGTTCGCCGGCATCGATGCCCGGGACATTACGTGCGAACGGCTGGGCGGGTTGACCAACCGTAACTACAAAATCGGCGCGACCGGCGAGACCTATATGCTGCGCATCGCCGGCGATGGGACCGAAGAATATATCGACCGGGCTTCCGAACAAATCAACGGCCCGGTCGCGGCCCGTGCCGGGGTCAATGCCGAGGTTCTTTTTTTCGATGCCACCGACGGCGTCCAGCTGACCCGCTTTATCGACGGCGCGGCAACCATGACCCCGGAAACCTTCAAAGACTTAGGCGCGGTCGCCCGCGCCGGTCGGGCGCTGTGCCAGATGCACGAATGTGGTGAAATGTTCGCGAGCGAATTTAATATTTTCCAGATGATGGATGACTATCTGGGTATCCTCAACGCTAAAGGCGCCTGGGTGCCCGATGGCTACGCCGACGTTCAGCGAGAGGCCGAAAGCGTGCGCGCCGTGCTCGCCGCCCGTCCGGCACCCCTGGCGCCGTGTCATTGTGACCCACTGGCCGAAAATTTCCTCGATACCGGTGAGCGCATGTATGTGGTCGATTGGGAATACGCCGGTAATAACGATCCCGTATGGGACCTGGCCGACCTGTCGGTGGAAGCCTCGTTTGGGCCGGACCAGGACACGGCGCTGCTGGAAGCCTATTTCCGTGGTTCGCCTACCGCCGCCCAGGTTGGCCGGATGGTCCTGTATAAAGCCATGTGCGACCTGTTATGGACCCTGTGGGGGGCCTTGCAGGTCGCGAATGACAATCCGGCAGAAGATTTCAGGGCCTATGCCCAGGGCCGGTTCGAACGCTGTAAGGCACTCATGGCGTCGGCTGGATTCGCAATTCACCTGAAAGTTGTTGAGTCTGTGACAATTATCACTTGAATATGTTAGAATTTGCCATAAATCAGAGGATGTAGAAGTTCCGATCCCAAAATCAGGTCACGGGCAATCCGCGATCGCAGTTCAGAAAGTAAAGGGGTAAGGCAATGTTTCCCAAAGGACTTAAATTCGCAATATTGGCCGTCGCGGGATTAACCACGGCGTGTGCCAACTATGATCTTGAAATGGTCAAGAATATGCCGCCGGCAGGATCGGCTTTTCAGACTGCATTGCAGCGTGAATACCTGAAAGTCGCCTACGACGAAGACCAGGAAGATGATTGGAAAGACGCCGGATACTTCGCCGACAAGGCGATTATGGCGGCCAAGGGATCGGATGTTCCGCCCCAGGAAATTGGCGAACGGGAGATACCCGATGCCCATAAGAAAGAGCTTGGCTTCGCCCGTTCAAGCCTGATGAATGCGCTGGCGGAAAAGGACAAGGTTGGCAATGTGGCGGCCCTGGCACGGGCTCAGGCGCAATTCGATTGCTGGTTACAGGAACAGGAAGAAGACCAGCAGCCGGTCGATATCGCAAATTGTCGTCTGGCGTTCGAGAAATCCATGAGCCTGCTAAAGATGGCCAAGGCCACCCCGGCACCTAAACCAATGGCCGCCGCCGCCCCGGCACCCGCGAAAAAGATGATGGAAGCGATGACGTTCGTCGTTTACTTCGGTCACGACAGCGTCAAGTTAAGCGCGGAATCCGGGCACACCATAGGCAAGGCCATCATGGCCATCAACCATACCAAACCGAAGCTGGTTCAGATTGGCGGTCATGCCGATACGTCTGGCGATATAACCTATAACAATGCGTTGTCTGACCGGCGGGCCAAGGCCGTTTCCAAACTTATCATGGCCGGTGGTTTCGATAATAAACTGGTCAAGGATGCGATGTTCGGTGAAGACTTCCCCGCCGTCGATACCGGCGACGGCGTCAAAAACGATAAAAATCGGCGCGTCGAGATCAAGCTGAAATACTGATTGATACGATTAAATTAAAAAGCGGCGGCCCTGTAACCGGGCCGTCGTTTTTTATTAGGGCAACCTGCCCTAACTTAATTTGATCTATTGCGGCAGGCGCATCTTGACGATGCCCTTGAAATCCTTGGGATCGGCGACTTCGCCTTTGCGGATAATTTCGATCCGGCCGGCCTTGGCCAGATGCACCGCCTGTTGCCGGACGGCGACCAAATAGCGCCGCCACAGGTTGGGCCCGTCCTTGGGCGTCCGCCGTTGTTCGGCAATAAGCCGGGCGACGTCCTGAAATGTCGGGTTCTTGTCGTCGGCCAGGATACTCAACAGGGTCAAGGCGATGGGGTCATCGACCGGGGCCAAGTCGCGTTTTTCGGTTTCTTCGGTTTCTTCGATGTTCTGTTCAGTCATGGGGCGGTGTTTAACGGAATATGCCGCTCGACGCAATGCCGTCGAATATGAATTGCACGGCCAAGGCCGACAGCAGCACGCCGACCACCCGGCTGATGACGTTCAACCCGGTCACACCGAGAAACTTTTGTAACTTTCCGGCGGTCAGCAAAAACAGCAACGTCAGGGTCATGACGATCATCAGGGCGCCAAATACGGCGGCTTGTTTTCGCCAGTCATCGCCGGCTTGGGCCGCCAGCAGGATGATCGCCCCCATGGTGCCCGGACCGGCTATTAGCGGCGTCGCCAGGGGAAATACCGAAATATCTTCCTTGTGTTCGGCTTCTTCGGTTTCATCCGCCGTGGTCGAAGTGCCGCCCGAAGGCCGGGCGAACACCATGTCGATGGATATCAGCAACAACAAGATACCCCCCGCCGTGCGCAAGGCGGCCAGGGTAATGCCAAGGCGCGCCAACAGCTGATCGCCGATCAGCCAGAACACAATCAGGATAGCCGCCCCAATCAGCGTCCCCTTGATCGCCATGGTGCGGCGATGCGCCGTCGTGCTTTTGATGGTCAGGGCCGCAAAAATGGCCGAAGCATCGATGGGGCTGACCGTCGCGAACAAGGTAAAAAAGGCAAACAGTCCAACTTCCAGCACTTAACCGATCCGTCCTTCCATGGCCGCCTGATACATTTTTTTCATATCCGCCGCGCCGACCTTGATGGGATTGCCACTGGCGGTGGGGTCGTTGGCGGCCATTTCGGCGAGTTCATCCAGGCGGCTTTCCTCGACGCCCAGTTCCTTCGCCGTGTGCGGGATATTCATTTGCTTGCGGAATTCGAGAGTCCATTCCAGCATGCCATCATAATTAGAATTCTTGAGGCCCAGGTAACGCGCCAGGCGGCGCATGCGCTTGGAAATGGCGTCGCGGTTGAAGTCCATGACATAGGGCCAGAACACCGCATTGGCGAGACCGTGATGGACGTTGTAAACGGCGCCCACCGGATGGGCCAGGGAATGAATGGCACCCAGGCCCTTCTGGAAAGCGGTCGCCCCCATGGAAGCCGCCGACAGCATGTTGGCCCGGGCCACCAGGTTGGTGCCGTCTTCGACGGCGACGGGCAGCCAATCCTTGACCAGCCGCATGCCTTCAACGGCGATGCCTTCGGCCATGGGATGATAACCCGGCGCACAAAAGGCCTCGAAACAATGGATGTAGGCGTCCAGCCCGGTGCCGGCGGTAATATGGGGCGGCAGGCCAACGGTCAGGGCCGGGTCGGAAATAACCACGCCCGGCATCATCTTGGGATGGAAGATGACCTTCTTGATGTGGGTTTCTTCGTTGGTGATAACGCCGGCGCGACCGACTTCCGAACCGGTGCCCGATGTCGTCGGTACGGCGACGATGGGGGCGATGCCGTCGGGATTGGCGCGGGTCCAGTTATCGCCGATGTCTTCGAAATCCCACATGGGCAGGGTTTGTCCGGCCATGAAGGCGATGACCTTGGCGGCATCGAGCGCACTGCCGCCGCCAAAGGCGATAACGCCGTCGTGGCCACCAGCGCGGTAAACGGCGATGCCGTCCGCCACGTTCTTGCTGACCGGGTTGGGCTGAACATCAGAAAACAGGCCGGTCGGCAGGCCGGCGCTTTCATTTGCGGCAATCGCCGCGCTGACCATGGGCAGGGCGGCCAGGCCGGGGTCGGTCACCAACAGCGGCTTTTTCATGCCGAGCGATTTGCACGCGTCGGCCAGTTCAGAAATGCGGCCGACGCCAAAGCGCACGGCGGTGGGGAAGTTCCAGTTGCCGGTCAGGGCGGAAGAATCACTCATTGTCTATCACTCCAATTATTCTATCGACGTTCTGTAAAAGCGAGGGCAGCGCCGAAACCTATGAAGACGGTGCCGATAATTCTGTTGCCAATAAGGGCCGATCTGCGGGATTTGAACCAGACCGAACATTTGTCAGCGGCGGCTCCGTAAATCGTATAAACAGCGGCTCCGATTGCTGCCGATGTCAGCGCCAATATCAACAACTGCTGTGCGGGAGGAGCGGATGGGTCAAGAAACTGAGGAAGAACCAAAGCGATAAAAAAGACTGTTTTCGGGTTCGTCAGATTTATCATCATCGCTCGGGCAAAAATTTTCTTTCGATCAGTATATCCTAATGGCTCAAATGGTTCATTCCCGACGGGAGTCCGCCAGTAGTTGATGCCAAGATAAACCAGATAGAAAACCCCAACCCACTTCAAAACAAAAAACACTTCCGTAGCAAATAGAATCAAGGTGCCCAAACCAAATGCCACAAGTGTATTTAGAATGAGCGCCCCGGTCGCAAAACCCAAGGCGGCAAATACGCCAGAGCGCCGACCGTATTTGAGACCGGTCGCGATAGCATAGGCGGCGTTGGGGCCGGGCATGATCGATGCCGCTAATGAAAAAACGACATAAACGAACCAGGTATCAAGAGGCATGTTCGATCTCCATTAAAGATCCGTTTTCAAATGAAATGATTTCGGTCGGGTCAGGTGGTCGTAACCGAGCGCCGACAGGGTGCAGCCGCGACCGGAATTCTTGACCCCGGTCCAGGCCAGTGCCGGGTCCAGATAATCGCAGCGGTTCATGAACCAGGTGCCGGTGTTGACCTTATCGCCAATGGCCTGGGCGGCATCGACATCAGTGGTGAAGACGCAGGCGGTCAACCCATAGGGGCTGTCGTTCATCAACGCGATGGCTTCGTCATCGGTGGCGACCTTCATGATGGCGACGACGGGGCCGAAGCTTTCTTCCATCATCACCTCCATGGAATGATCGACATCGACCATCACCTGGGGCGCCTGATAGGGGCTTTCTTCCCGGTGTTCGGGGAAGTTGGCCGGGTCGATCAAGGCCCGGGCGCCGGCATCGATGGCATCACGAATTTGGCCGCGAACATATTCCGCCGCCCCGGTGCGGACCATGGGGCCCAAAGTGGTCGCCGGGTCGAGCGGGTTGCCGAGCGTGTATTTGTTGACCAGGTCGACGGCCCCTTCGACGAAGGCGTCGTAGACATCGGCGTGGGCGTAGATGCGTTCGATGCCGCAGCACGACTGGCCGGAATTGAAAAAGGCGCCGTCGACCAGGGTTTCGATGGCGTGGTCAAGATTGGCATCGGGGCGGACGTATCCGGGGTCCTTGCCGCCAAGTTCAAGGCCGACGCCGATGAATCGACCGGCGGCGGCGTGTTCGACCATCGCGCCGCCGGGAACGGACCCGGTAAAGGCGACAAAATTGACCTCGCTGGCCATGATCACCCGTTCCGTATCGGCGTGGTTCAGGTGCAGGTATTGGAACACGCCATCTGGAAGCCCGGCGGCCCGGAAGGCATCATTGATGCGTTCGGCGCACAACGGTGTCTGCGCCGAATGTTTCAATATGACCGTATTGCCGGCCATGATCGCCGGCATCAAGGCGTTGACGGACGTCAGGTACGGGAAATTCCACGGTGCGACGACGAACACGACGCCCAGCGCCTCGTGACGGATAAAACGGGTAAAGCCCGCTTTTTCTTCGATGGGGATGTCGGACAGGGCGCTTTCGGATATGGCGATCATGTGGCGGGCGCGTTCTTCGAACCCGCCGACCTCGCCTGCGGCATAAGCGATGGGTCGGCCCATCTGCCAGCTTATTTCCAAGGCGATGCCTTCTTTATTGGCGACAAAAGCATCGACGGCGCGCGAACAAATGGCGATGCGTTCTTCGATCGGCGTGTCGCGCCAAGCCACCTGAGCCACTTTGGCGGCAGCGAGTGCTGCGTCGATGGCGGCGTGATCGGCGTAAGGGCGTTCGACGTAAAGCGATCCGTCGACGGGGGTGATGGTCCTGAGAGTTGATGACATATCAGGGGTTCCCTATCAGATTATTTCAAAATAACGCTGCATTTCCCAATCGGTGATGTGCTTGCGGAATTCCCGTTCTTCCCATTCACGGGTCGCCGCGAAGTGATCGACGAAGGGGTCGCCGAACAGGTCACGGGCGGGTTTCGATGCCTTGAAGCGGCCGGCGGCTTCCATCAGGGTGCGGGGAATTTGCAGTTTCTTCGGGAAGGTTTTGTCGTAGGCGCTGCCGACAACCGGGGCTTCCGGTTCAATCTTGTGTTCGATCCCCCACAGGCCCGACCCGACCGATGCGGCCAGCGCCAGGTAGGGGTTGGCGTCGGCCGCCGCGATACGATATTCGACCCGCTGGGATTTCTCGCTGCCGGGAATGGCGCGCAGGGCGGTGGTTCGGTTGTCGATGCCCCAACTGGCTTCCGTCGGCGCCCAAAACCCAGGGATCAGGCGGGTATAGGAATTCACCGTCGGCGCGATCATCGCCAGCACTTCGGGCATCAACATTTGCTGGCCGCCGATGAAGTGGCGCATGGCCGTGCTCATGGTGCCTTCTTTCTTGGCATCGAAAAATACCGATTTGTTATTCTTGTCGCGCAAGGACATATGAATATGCCCGCTTTGGCCGGGCCAGTCGGGGGAACATTTGGCCATGAAGGTGGCCATCAGGCCGACCTTCTGGGCCATGATTTTAGAAAATGTCTTGAACAAGGCGGCCTTGTCGGCGGCGGCCAGGCATTCCGATACGCCCAAGGCGGCTTCCATAACGCCGGGCCCGGTTTCTTCGTGCAGGCCTTCAATTTCCATATCCATGGCCAGGCAGGTATCGAGAAGGTCCGTGTAGAATTCTGAATGAACGGATGTTCGCAGCATCGAATAGCCGAAGTTTCCGGGCGTTACGGTTTTCAGGTTGCGATAGTTTTTTTCGCGAATTGTTTCGGGAGTTTCCTCGAACACGAAAAATTCGTATTCCATTCCGGCAAAAACATCAAAGCCCATTCCTTTGGCTTTTTTCAAGACCTTACGGAGGACACCGCGCGGGCAAATTTCTTCGGCCTTGTCTTCAAATTCGCCCATGAAGAACAGCATGCCGTCTTCCCACGGGATTTCGCGGCAGGTATCGGGCAGGATACGAACCGCCGCATCGGGATAGCCCGTATGCCAGCCGGTGTAGCTGACATTGTCATAAAGCACATCATTGGAATCCCAGCCAAGCACCACATCGCAGAACCCAAAGCCACCGCCGAGTGCCGAAAAGAACTTCGATTTCGACATGTACTTGCCGCGCATAATGCCGTCGATATCGAAGACGCCAACTTTGACGTATTCTAACTTGCGTTCGATGACGATCTTGCGGGCATCCGCCGCAGTTTTGACCTTTCTTGGGTCCATTCCAGAATTCCTCCCCTATGTGCGCCGTGTTTTCGAAGTCTGTTCAAATTTACCACATTCCGTCAATACTTATGCTCACAAAAGCAGGCCCGGTCGAAGTTTTCGAAAGACCAGTGCCGCCGGATTGGCCATGGCCGGGCCGGGTGCGGCGGCGATGAGAATATGGCGGCTCACGGCGTCGAAATCGGCGCGGAAGTGAACCGAACTTTTCAGGCAAAGAATGGATTGCTCGGCGGGTTCGACGCCCAGGTGGCGGAACATGGCCTGATCGGCGGCTTGTTGGCGGACGCTGGAAACGATGACGCTGACATCGGCCTCGCCAATCACTTTCAGCAACGCCATGGGCCCCAGTTTCATGTGGCTGCCCTTGTAAAAGGGTCCGGTGGCTTCGATGTTGCCGTCGCCCAGGTGATCGACGCGGAAGCGGGCCGTGAACGGTTGTTCGCCCTGATAAGCCGAACCGGCGCCAAGGGCCAGGTCGATTTCAGCGCCAATTCCGGCGGCATGGGCGGCGCTTGCGGCGGCCGGATCAAAGATCAGGCCAACGACGGCGCGCCGGGCGTTGCCCTCAATCAAGGCGCGCAGCATGCCGGTGGTGTCGGAACTGCCACCGGCGCCGGGATTGTCCTGGCAATCGGCGATGATCACGGTCTCGCCGGTGTCATGAGCCAGCGTCATCGCCGTCGCGACCGCTTCATCGGGTCTGTACAGGCGTCCGGTGAAGTCGGCTTGGCGATCCAGGGTGAAGCGGTAGAGCGCCTCGACGGCGGCATCGACGGCTTCCCGGTCCTCGCCAAAGCCGGTCACGGTGGGCCCGCAATCGGCGACATCGGCCAGCGGGAAACCGGTTGCGAAGGACAGCACCAGAAGGGTCTCTGGCGCGCTTTTTTCAAGGTCTCTCAGATAGCGATAAATGCTGCGTGCCGGTTCGGCCAGGCTGGATTGCCAGGGCAGGGGGATCAAAAAGGGAAGTTGGCGAAAATGCCGGAAGATTTCCCCGGAAGGACCGATCAATCGGCTGACGATGCGGGCGGCACGGGCGCCGGTATCGGCCATGTCGACGTGGGGATAGGTGCGATAGGCAACCAGGCTCGAGGTCAAATCGACCAGGGACTGACTTATATTGGCGTGTAAATCCAGGCTGATCACAATGGGCAGGTCGGGGCCGAGCTGCTTGCGGATGCGGGCCAGCACTTCGGCCTCACCATCGTCAAAACTTTCGCTGACCATGGCGCCGTGCAGGTCCATGTAAAGGGCGTCGATGGGGCCGATTTTTGCCAGGTCTTCCAGCAACATGCCGACAATGCGTTCGAAGGCATCATCGCTGACCGGGCCGGACGGCGCGGCCGAACACCACAGCAGCGGCACAAGGTCATGGCCATCGGCCGTGGCCTGATCGATGAAACCGGCGATGGGGATGTTGATCCCGGCGACGGCGTTTATCAGGTCGGCGCCCCGGCATAGCGGCGGCCAGGCATCGGGCAGGGCGAAGTCATCGAAGGTCGCCCTGTTTGATGCGAAAGTGTTGGTTTCGTGCTGGAAACCGCCGATTGCGATACGCGCCACGGTGCCTGTCCTCGTTCAATTGCGCAGACAGTAATCCGCCCCTACCGACAGGACAACAGGAATGACGGATGATGTGGTATTTTGGGGTTTTTTCCTGTAGGTCTTGGCCCATTGATTCAAGAAACGGGAGGCTCCATGGACCTGACGGTCGCCGGCATTGTTTTGTTCTCGGCGCTTTTACACCCTTTGTGGAACGCCCTGATCAAACGCCAGGATCGCGCCGACGGGGCCTTCGTCGGCCTGGTCGTCATGATGATGATCCTGTCGTTCACTCACGCCACCATCATGGGATATGATTTGCTGGCGGCCATCGAAATCTGGCCGTTGATCGCCATTTCGGTGGTCGGGCAACTTTTGTATGGCTCGTCGTTGGTCGTCACCCTGCGCAACGGCGATCTTTCCAGCTATTACCCGATTGTCCGGTCGTCTCCGCTGTTGATCGTCTTTATCGGCGTGGTGTTTCTGGGTCAAAGCTATTCCTGGACCATGCTGGGGGGAATCGCGTGTGTGCTGGTCGGCGCGTTCGCCCTGCAATACCGCCGGGGCTGGCATTTGTTCGATGATCCCAGGACCCTGATGTTCGCGCTGCTGGCGATGACCGGTACGGCGATTTATTCCCTTGTCGATTCTCGCGCCGTGCAGGTGGTCGAACCACCGGTGCTGTTTTTCTGGATCGAGGTTATCGATCTGCCTTGCTACTTGTTGCTGTTCCGCTTTATGGGCGTGCCGGAAACTCGCATGAGCCACTTGTTCGAGTGGACAAAAAAACCCCTCTTGTTCATCGCCTTGGGCGGCATATGTTATTTCTCCTATTTCCTGATCCTGACGGCGTATTCCATGGGCGGCGATGTTGCGGCTGTGACGTCGGTGCGTCAGGCGTCGATCCCGATCAGTGTCATCCTGGGCGGGTTGATGTTTCGCGAAGGCAGTATGGTGCGCCGGTTCGCGGCTTCGCTGCTGCTGGCTTTTGGTATCGTCGTCATCGCCGTCATGGGGTAGAATTTCAGGACCATGAGCAAAAACACCGATCATCCCAACGAAGGCGACAGCAACTTAAGCGCCGGGCGCCGCGAGTGGGCCAAGCGTCACTTGACCGGGGCCGGGCGAGATCTGGTGGAAAAAGACGCCGGGCTTTTCCTGCACCAGGCGCTATCGAGCCCGTGTGTGGGTGCCATCAAACGCGCCGAAGGCATCTGGATCGAAGACATGGCCGGGAAACGGGTCATGGATTTTCATGGCAATAACGTTCATCACATCGGCTACGGCCATCCCCGGCTGATCGAGGCGGTGAGCGCTCAAATGCGGGAACTGCCGTTCGCGCCCCGGCGTTTCACCAACGAAGTCGCCGTGGCGTTGGCCGAAAAACTGGTCGAAATCGCACCCGCCGGGCTCGACCGGGTGCTGTTTTCCACGGGCGGATCGGATGCCAATGAAATGGCCCTGAAATTGGCCCGTGCCGCGACCGGGCGCTTCAAGACGCTGTCGTTCTGGGATTCCTTCCACGGCGCCGGGTTCGGGGCCATCGGCGTCGGCGGCGAGGCCTTGTTCCGGTCTGGACCCATCGGGCCGCTGATGCCGGGCGACGCCCACGTCGCGCCGTTTTCCTGTTATCGCTGCCCCTATGGCTATGGCGATGTGGACGGCCAGCCCGATCTGGATGTTTGTAAAATGACCTGCGCTGACATGGTGCGCTACGTTTTGGAAAAAGAAGGCGATGTCGCCGCGGTTATCGCCGAACCGGTACGATCGGTGCCTTATGTGCCGCCAACCGGGTTCTGGAAAGCCGTGCGCCAGGCCTGCGACGATCACGGGGCGTTATTGATTTTCGATGATATCCCGAGCGGCCTGGGCAAGACCGGTCGAATGTTCTCCGGCGACCACTTCGGCGTGGTGCCGGATATCGTGACGCTCGGCAAGGCCCTGGGCGGCGGCATGTTGCCCATCGCGGCGATGATCGCGCGGTCCGGGCTGGATGTCATGGGCGATCGGGCGCTGGGCCATTACACCCATGAAAAAAACCCGGTCACCGCGCGGGCGGCGTTGACCACCATCGAAATCATCGAAAGCGAGGGGCTGGTCGAAAACGCCGCCACCGTCGGGGCCCATGCCCTTTCGCGCCTGCAAGAAATGAAAACCCGGCACCCGCTGATAGGCGACGTGCGCGGCCTGGGGCTGGTGCTGGGGCTCGATCTTGTCGAAGACCCGGCCACCAAAACCCCGGCCAATTCAGCAGCCGACCGCATTTTGTACAAGGCCCTGGAACGAGGCCTCAGCTTCAAGACGACCATGGGCAGCGTGCTGAGCCTGACCCCGCCATTGACCATCACTCATGGTGAAATGGATCGGGCGCTGGATATTCTGGATGCATGTATCGCCGAAGAATCAGTTTAGGTGACAGGCGGTATTTCAAGGACAAGTTTGCCGGTGTGGGCTTTGGCGAGGAAGTCCTGTTGCGCCTGGACGATGTCTTGCAAGGGGTAGCTTTTCGCGATGACGGGCTTTATCTCGCCGCTTTCGATATAGCCGATCAGGTTCGTAAACACGTCGGGTTGCAAGATGGTGCAGCCGAAAAGGGAAAGATCCTTCAAATAAAGGGTGCGCACGTCCAATTCGACTAGCGGCCCGGCGATGGCCCCGGACACGGCATACCTGCCGCCGGGTTTGATGATATCCAGATACTGCGGCCAATCGGGGCCGGCGACCAAATCGACGACGGCATCGACACTGTCGCGGCCCACGGCGTCGACAAGATTCACGCCCCGGGGAATAACCCTGTCGGCCCCCAGCGCCTTGACCGCATCGGCCTTCGCCGGACCGGCGACGGCGATGACCTTGGCGCCCCGCCGTTTCGCCAGTTGCACGGCGGCTGACCCGACGCCGCCGGATGCGCCCGATACGAGAACCGTTTCTGCGGCTTTCAGGGCGATGCGCTCGATCATGTTTTCGGCAGTCGAATAGGAACACGGGAAGCTCGCCAGGTCGGTATCTGAAAGCGGGCTGTCGATCTTATGGGTAAAGTTCGCCGGGGCGGTGGTGAACTGGGCGAACCCGCCATCACATTCCGATCCAAAAAATCGCGCCTTATAAGCCCCGTCGCTGTCAGGTTCCCGGAAACAGGGGTTGATCAGAACCCGTTCGCCGATCCTTTCCGGTGAGACGCCCGGGCCGACGGCGACGATGCGTCCGCACACGTCGATCCCTTGAATCCTGGGGAAGGTTAGTGGTTCTCCCGACCACGTGGCATCTTCATCGACATCCCCCGCGACGGACTTGGAATACCAGCCTATCCGCGTGTTGATGTCTGTATTATTGATGCCGGCGGCACCGACGGCGACAAGGACGTCCCCCGCCGCCGGTTTTGGAACCGCAACGTCGTCGCGATAGTCCAACTGTTCAAACCCGCCATGACCCTTCAGGACGACGGCGCACATTCTTTCCGGCAGCATTCGTTTTCGCCTTGGTCAGGGCCTTTCGCCACGGGCCAGCCGGATGTTGATGTCATCAATAACCTTGGGCAGTTCGGCGATGGAATCGACCACATAGTGGGCACCGGCTTGTTGCAGGATTTCCTTGGTCAGTCCATTGCGACGGGCGATCTCTTTTTTCGGCATCTTCTTGGCTTCGGCCAGGGAATTGATGTTCATATAGTTACTGTACAGCGATACGCCAACGCCCCAGCATCCGGCTTCCAGCGCTTCGCCGATGCCCGATGTGGTGTCGTCGACTTTAACAATGGATTGAACGGGATGGACGTCCATCAAATCCATGTTGCGGAAAACCATGAACGGTTTTGGGCGGGCGCCGTGCACGACATCGTCACCGGCGACGGCGGCATCCATGACGAAGCCCTGTTTTTTTGCGTCGGCGGCGAGGATTTCGACCATGGCGCGCAGGAAGCCGGTGGAACTGCCGATCTTGATGCCGCGCTTGCGCAATTCTATCGAGCACTTGGCGGCGCCGGGCAGCAGGGTGGTGTATTTGCGCAGGACTTTAAGCTGCATGGGCACGAAGTCCTTGAACATGCGGTCGACGTCTTTCTGGTTCGGGTACTTGCCGTGGATACCCTTCCAGCGTTCGGCAATGACCGGGTCTTCGCTCATGGCCTTAATGTGCAAATCCTTGCGCAGGCCCATGGGGCCACGGGCTTCGAGCATGGAAACCGCGACGCCCTGATTCTTGAAAGCCTCGACGAAGACGACGGCGGGGGCCAGGACATAGGCATCGGCGATGGTGCCGCTCCAGTCCAGGACGACGCCCTTGACCTTGCCCCGGTAGCCGCGTTGGTAAACGTAGTTGGAATCGTATGCCATTTGAAAAATTCTCCTGTTGTTAAGCTGGGGCGCAGTCTGTCACGCCCATTTCGGTTAAGGTCTGGCGCACCGCTTCTAGCGCGCCTGTCATTTCGGTTTCACCCAGTTGGCCGATGCAGCCGATGCGGAAACTGTCGGCCACGGTCAGCTTGCCGGGATAAATAACGAAGCCCTTGTCTTTCAGGGCATCGTAGAAGCTTTGGAAAACAAATTTTGCATCGCCGGGAATGTGGAAAGTGACGATGATGGGTGCCTGTAAATTATCTGACAGCAACGTCTTGAAGCCCATGTCGCGCATGCCGTCGATGAGAATTCTGTGGTTGGCGGCATAACGGGCGTGGCGTCCGGCAAGCCCGCCTTCGGCGTCATACAGGTCAAGGGCCTTTGAAAACGCGGCGATCACATGGGTCGGCGGCGTGAAGCGCCATTGATTGTTGGCTTCCATGGCCTGCCACTGGTCGTAAAGATCCAGGCTCAGGGAATGGGCGTTACCCTTGCAGGTCTCCAGCGCCGACTTGCGAATAATCGCGAACCCCATGCCGGGAACCCCTTCCAGGCATTTGTTGGACGATGCCATGACGGCGTCGAAGTGAACTTTTTGGGCATCGATTTCGATGGCCCCGAAGGCGCTCATGGCGTCGATGATGAAGGCCCGGCCCTGGGCGGCACAAATCTCCGCTATTTCTTCGACCGGGTTAAGGATTCCCGATGTGGTTTCGCAATGAACCATGATGACATGGGTAATGTCGCCGTCGCCCTTGATGATGCGTTCGACATCTTGCGGGTCCGGCGGCGTGTCTTCCGGTGTTTCCAGTGTTTCGTAGGCGCGCGCCATGTAATCGTGGATTTTTGCCATACGCTGGCCGTAGGCGCCATTGATCAGGATTAACGATTTCCCGCCGCGGGGAACTAACGTCCCCAGCGTCGCTTCGACGGCAAATGTGCCGCTGCCCTGAAGTGGCACACACACGTGATCTTGCGCCGCATTGGCGATGGTCAGGATGCGCCGACGGACGCTGGCGTTGGTTTCTATAAAACCGGCATCGCGCGAGCCCCAGTCATGAAGCATCGCTTGCTTGGTTTCCGGCGCGGTGGTCAAGGGGCCGGGAGTCAGAAGGAAAGGGTCACCGGTAGGGCTAAGCATGGCAGTAGTTCCTGATTCGAGTTGCCGCAGTATCGGGCATAAACGGGCAAAACACCACAAAATAATTTGTCAAAATTCACCGCCTCCGGCGCTACCTTCTTAACGCGTGCGCCAGCTTTGGGTTTTGCGCAGCAGGCCGTGGGTCAGGATGGCGTGCAGGATCCTGACGGTGGCCGAAGCCAGCACGATCATCATGCACATGGCCGCCGCCGGGGCGATATCGCCGGCATCATCCATGTTCAACGCCGCCACGGATGCCAGTTGGGTGTCCGACGAATACAGGAAAATCACCGCCGATACGGTGGTCATGGCATTAACGAACAGATAGATGGAAATATCCAGAATAGCAGGCAGACACACCGGCACGGAAACCCGAATGAAAGTCTTGAAAAACGGCACTTTCAGAGACGCCGACACGGCCTCGAATTCCGGGTCCATCTGTTTTAAGGCGGTCAGGGACGTCAGGTGGCTGACCGTGTAAAAGTGGCTGATGGTGCAAATCACCAGGATCGCCATGGTCCCGTACAGGAAATTGAACGGGTTGTCGGGGTGATTGAAAAAGAAGATGTAGGCCAGGCCCAACACCATACCGGGCACCGCCATGGGCAAAATACACAGGAACTGGATGGTTCCCCTGACGGCGGTGAAACCCTTGGTTTTTTCGACCATATAGGCGCCGGTGAAGATGATGATGGTGCCAAAAATGGCGGTCAAGGCGGCCATGCGAATTGAATTGTAGAACGCCTCCCAACCACCACCGTCCATCACATCAAAATCGTAGCTGTGCAAGGAAAACGACAAGTCGTAGGGCCAGAACTTGATCATCGAGGCATAGGTCGCCATGCCCAGGATTGCCAGAATCAAAAAGCCGATCAGGGAGCAGTAGGCGAACATCAGAATATCGAAATTGCGCGACGGTTTCGCCTCGTAAGGGACGGCGCGCGCGGTCAGCAGCGACACCTGTTTGCGCTGCACGATGCGGTCGACGATGAAGGCGGCGATGGCCGGGATTAACAACACGACGCTGACCACTGCACCCATTTCAAAATTCTGTTGGCCGATCACCTGTTTATAAATATCGGTCGCCAGCACGTTGAATTGGCCGCCAATCACCTTGGGGATGCCGAAATCGGTGATGACCAGGGTGAAAACCACGAAAATGGCGCTGATCAGCCCGTATTTGACCCCCGGCAGGGTAACGGTGAAGAAGGTCCGGGTGCGACTGGCGCGCAAGGAGACGGCGGCTTCATATAGCCTGCCGTCGGCGGTCGCCAACGCCGTGATCAGGATCATCAGGGCATGGGGAAAGGTGTAAAATATTTCGCCCATGATGATGCCGATGGGGCCATAAATTTCGCCGCCGAACAGCAGCCCTCGGACCACGCCTTGTTTTCCGAAAAAATAGACGAACGATATGGCTGGCAACAGCGACGGCGCCAGGATGGGGACCAATGCGATGGCCCGAAAGATGTTTTTTCCGGGTATGGCGCTGCGGGTCAGGGCATAGGCGAACACGAAGGCCATGGAAATGGTGAAGACGGTCGAAATGATGGCGATGAAAAAACTGTTCTCGATGGAATAAAACAGTGCCGGTGTAGAAAAATATTCGACGTAGTTGGCCAGTCCGATAAAATCTCCATCGTGGCTTTGGGTACTTTTCGACAGCATGAAATACAGAGGCAACAGCACCGCGAACACCATCCAGGCGCCGATCAGAATAATAAACCAGCGCATGATCTTGTCGTCGCTGCTCAATTTCGGCGTGATGGCGCCGCTCATCGCCCCACCGGCTACGGCTGTCGTGGCGGCGGTGTTCATATTTCGACATCCCCGATGGAATGCCCCGGGAACACGCGCAAACGCCCTTCGGGGAAACTGACGGCGATGGTGGAACCTTCGGAAACATCGATATCGCGCACCAGATTAATGGAAAAATCGGCCTTGAAGCCGATTTTGTCATCATCCGTCGTGGTCAGGGCGGCGCGGTAGAACGAGCCCATAAATTCCAGGTCATCGACTCTCGCCTGCACCATATTGGCCGACGACGCGTCGATGGTGCGGGTGGTCACATCTTCGGGGCGAATACAAATGGTGACGGCCGAACCTTCGGCTGCGTCGTTTAAATCGCCGGTCGTGATCAAATCGAACGTGCCAAGGCGAAGCTTTCCGGGGCCGGTTACCGTGGCGGGAAGGAAATTCATGGCGCCGACGAAATCGGCGACGAAGGGGCTGGCGGGATGGCGGTAGATTTCCATCGGCGTGCCAACCTGTTCGATGACGCCCTGGTTCATCACCACGATGCGGTCGGCCATGGTCAGGGCTTCTTCCTGATCATGGGTGACCATGACAGTCGTGATACCCAGTTTATGCTGCAGGTGTTTGACTTCGTGACGCAAATGCACGCGAACTTTGGCGTCAAGGGCGCTTAGGGGTTCATCCAGCAGCAACAGGCCCGGTGAAGTGGCCAGCGCGCGGGCCAACGCCACACGCTGTTGCTGGCCGCCAGACAATTGCGATGGGTACTTGTCGGCTTGGTCCGCCAGGTCGACAAGACCCAGCAGCTCGGTCACGCGGGCCGCTGTTTTATCCTTGCCGACTTTGCGATTTTCAAGGCCGTAGGCGACATTGCGTTTGACGCTCAAGTTGGGAAACAAGGCATAAGACTGGAATACGATACCGAAATCCCGTTCCGATGGCGGCAGGGCGGAAATATCCTTGCCGCCTTGTTCGACGGACCCCCGGGTCTGAATATCCAGGCCGGCGATGGCCCTGAGCAGGGTCGTCTTGCCGCAGCCGGAAGGCCCCAGGAAACAGACAAATTCGCCTTCGTTGATATCGAGCGAAACATCACGAAGGGCGGTGAAATCGCCAAACATTTTGGTCAGATTCCTGATCCGCAGATATGGCTGGTCTGTGGAAGTGTCAGACACGGCGGTCCCCCCGTAAACGTTTGTTTTGCTGATTTGGGCTTTATAACACAAGAAAGGCCGGTTTTTAACCGGCCTTTCCAGCATTAATAGAAAGAAGTCGTTTGCCGGTTATTTCGGATCGGACTTCGAATCATAGCGTGATTGCCATTCGGCAAGGATACGCTTGCGGTTCTTGGCCGCCCAGGCGAAATCGTTGTCGATCATCTTGGTGGCGACTTCCGGCGGGAAGAACTTGACCGCCTTGGCAACGCCCATCATGCCGACGACGGCATAGCCTTCGTTGTACATTTCATTGGCTTTTTTCGAAATCGACCAATCCACCAATGTTTGGGCGGCTTTCATGTTCTTGGTGCCTTTGATGATGGCGGTCGCTTCCATGTCCCAGCCGATGCCTTCTTCCGGAATAACGATTTCCAGCGGCGCGCCAGCGGCTTTTGATTTGGCGCCCCGGAATGCGAATGAGATACCGATGGGGATTTCACCCGATGCCGCAAGTTTGCACGGCTTGGAACCGGAGTGGGTATAGCGCGAGATATTTTGGTGCAGGCCATCCATGAACGTCCAGCCGCCGCCTTCGCCGAACAACTGCAACCACGACGAAACGTCAAGGAAGCCGGTGCCCGATGAATTGGGGTTTGGCATGATGATGTGGCCTTTGTAGACCGGGTTCAGCAGGTCGCGCCATTTTTTCGGGGTCGGAAGCTTGTATTTAGCCGCTTCCACCGTGTTGACGCAAATCGAGGCGACCCAGGCGTCCATTCCCGTCCATGACGGCGGATTGGCACTGTCGCGGAACTTCTTGTCGAGTTTGTCCAGGCCTTTTGGTGCATAAGGCTGCAGCATGTTTTCGCTGCCCAGCAGCATCAGGCTGGTGGCGGCCAGGCCCCAGACGATATCGGCCTTGGGGTTGTTCTTTTCGGCCAGCAATTTGGCGGTGACGATACCGGTTGAGTCCCGAACCCATTTAATTTCAATATTGGGATGGTCTTCGTTGAAGCGCTTGGCGTACTTCTTAAGATCTTCGGCTTCAACGGCGGTGTAAACGGTCAGTGTTTCGGCGTGGGCCTTAAACCCGACACCGGCGATAAAGGTGATGGCCGCTGCGGTCATCGCCAGTTTGGTGATGCGAAGCGCAGACAATTTGTTAAGCATGGTTTTGTAACTCCCTCTCCCTGGTTTAAACAGAAACAATTCCGGCTGGCGGAGCCTTCCGGCGACTTTATTGTTTCGTTGTGAACACTTAATGCGTTCTTGCGGTCTCTTGAAACAGCTTGTGCTTATAAGCTAGTGGTCATTGTTCCACAAAAAAACAAAAAATGCCAAATGGCATTTGAAGATCATGTATAATTTTTTCCGTGACACTATGATGACAACTTGATCTGGAGGATCACCGGTATGTTTGCCGAACAGCGGCGCAACATGATTCTTGATTTGCTGGCCCGGCGCGGTTCGGTGTCGGTTAGCGAGTTACATCGCCGCTTGCAGGTGTCGCGCGAGACCATTCGCCGCGATATCAACAGCCTTGCTGACGGCCACCGATTGCAAAAAACCCACGGCGGGGCGTTGTCCATTGATTCTACAGAACCGGCTATCGCCGAACGCATGTCGGTCAATATTGATGGCAAAAGGGCAATAGGTCGCATGGCGGCGGGCATGGTTGCCGATGGCGCGTCGCTGATTATCGATTCCGGCACGACGACCCTGTGCCTGGCCGAAGCCCTGGCCGGTCGCCACCGTTTGACCGTGTATACCAATGATGTGCAGGTCGCCGCCCGACTGGCCGGGCGTCATGAAAACCGTGTTTTCGTTCTGGGTGGCGAAGTGCTCGGCAGCGAAGGGGCCATGGTCGGCCGGGATACCACTGCCATGTTAGAAAACTATTATGCCGATTTCGCTTTCGTCGGGGCCAGCGCCCTGTCGGCCGGTCGCGGCCTGACCGATTACACCCGCGAAGCCGCCGAACTTCGAAAGCTGATGCTGGCCAACGCCCGTACCACGGTGCTGCTGGCCGATCACGGCAAATTCAAGCGCGTCGCCCCGGTCTGGGTGTCGAATTTGCGGGAACTCGATACCCTGATCACCGATCTCCCCTTAAAAGGGGACAACGCGGCCTACTTCAAAAAGCTCAGTTGCGAAGTCCTGATCGCCCGTAAAACCTGAGCGTTCAGGACGTCTCGTCGTTTTTGGCGTTGGCGGCTTTTGCCTTGTCGAGCTCTCCCGCCTGTTCCAGGATCGGATAGGCGATGGCGACGATGTGGGAATGGATGCGTTTCAAGTCGCGCAGGATATCCATATGCAAAGCGCTGGTTTCGATACTTTCCGGCCGACCTTCGCGCAGGCGGGACATATGGTTTTCGGCGCCCCGCCGTTCCATGGCATTGACGATCTTTTTTTCCGCCAGCAGTTGATGGGCCAGCTTGACGTCGTCTGAAATAAAGATGCCCAGCGCCAGCTTGAAGTTGTTGGCGACACGTTGGTGTAACTCTTCGATTTCGCCCAGGCCGTCCGGCGAAAAATGCATCTTGCGCTTGATCTTCTTGGACGCGATATCCATCAGGTTTTCGATGATGTCGCCGATGTGTTCAAGGTCCGTGGTGAAGGTCAGAATATTGGTCACTCGGCGTGAGTCATCATCGTCCAGTTTCTCGCGGCTGGCTTCGGTCACATATAACTTGATCGCTTCGTGCATGCGATCCACGGCGTCGTCTATCCTGGCCACGTCACCGGCCAGCTTGCGGTCATCGGTACGCAGCACGTCGATGCTTTGGCGGATCATTTTTTCGACCATATCGCCCATGCGCATGGTTTCTCGCGCCGCGCTGGCCAGCGCGATGGTCGGCTTGCCAATGTTGGCGCGGTCCAGATGACGCGGCACCCCGGGGTCGCTCGATACGGGTTCGGGCGGCAACAGGGTGGTTGTCAGGCGGGCCACACGATCGGTCGCGAAAATAAACAAGATAGCGATGGTCAGGTTGAACAGGGTGTGGAAATTGACCACCTGGCGCGCCGCATCGGTGTCGATCATTTCAATATACGGTGCGATGATACCGATCAGCGGCAGTATGAGAATGCAGCCGATAATTTTAAATATGGCATTGCCCAGTGGCACCCGACGGGCGACGGCACCTTCGGCCCAGGTCGCGATAATCGGCGGCAGGGTGCCGCCCAGATTGGCGCCGATAACCAGCGCAAACGCCAGCGACAAGGATGCGACACCGCCACTGGCCAGCGACATCACCAACAACACCACGGCCAGGCTGGAATGGGCCAACCAGGTCAACAGGGCGGCGATGAGGATGGCTAACAGGGTTTCATCCGCCAGCGAGATAAAAATTTCCTGCAAGACGATGGAATCCCGCATGGGTTCCGAAGATGCGACAATCAGTTTCAGCGCCAGCAACATGATGCCAAGGCCGATGGCTGAACGGCCGAGCTGCCGGGTCAGCGTTCTTTCGGAGGTGGCATGGGCGATCATGCCGCCCAGAATCAACACCGGCGACACCAAGCTGATATCGAACGATAGCACCTGGGCGACAAGGGTCGTGCCGATATCGGCGCCCAGCATCACCGCCAGGGCCGGTGCGGTCGCTATCAGGCCACGGCTGGCGAACGATGCCACCATGAAGGCCGTCGCGGTACTGCTTTGTAAAATCCCAGTAACGCCGATACCCACGGCCAAGGCCTTGAACCGATTATCGACGCTGTGCCCGATGGCCTGACGCAGGCCCGACCCGAAGGCCCGTTCGATGCCGGTACGGACCATGCGCATACCCCACAACAACAACGCGACTGCGCCAAGTAGATTGATTAGCAATTGTGTTGCGGAAATGGCCTGGGGCTCCTAATCCATGATATGAAAACTCAACGCGCCGAAGAACCGTAATATAGCGTGTAAAGTGTCTGGGTCATAAATGAATAATCTATCGATAGTGGGGACCGATGAATAATCCAATCGTTCGCAAGTTGCCATTTTTCTATGGCTGGGTCGTCATCGCCACGGCCTTCGTAACGATGGCTATCGCGGTCAATGCGCGGACGTCGTTTTCCCTGCTGTTTCCGGCCATTCTCGATGAATTCGGCTGGAACAGGGGAATGACCGCCGGGGCTTTTTCCGTTGGATTTGTGGCATCCGCCATCATCATCCCGGTGGTCGGGATGATGATGGACCGCTGGAGCCCCCGCGTGGTCATCCCCATCGGCGCGACAATGGTCATCGCCGGTTTGATCGGTGCCATGTATGTATCCACGCCTTTGGGCATCTATGCGACGCTCGGCGTGTTGGTGGTCAGCGGCTCGATTGCCATGAGCTACATTACCCATTCCATGTTCTTGCCGAACTGGTTTGTAAAGCGGCGCGGCCTGGCCATCGGCATCGCATTTTCCGGGGTCGGGGTCGGCTCGATCTTGCTGCTGCCCTGGATCGGCAGGATTATCGACGGGGCCGGTTGGCGGCAAGCCTGTTTCACCATGGCCGTTGCCGTCGCCGTGATCGTGCCGTTGAATTTTTTCCTGCAGCGCAAGCGACCCGAAGATATGGGCCTGGAACCAGATGGCGAAGGTCGGCAGGGCGCACGTTCGGGCACCCCGTCACCCGACCCGGTGGTTGATCGGGCCTGGGCGGAAACCAATTGGACACCCCGCCTGGCAGTGCGCACTGGCCGGTTCTGGTGGATCGCCATCGCTTATTTCACCGGCATGTTCGTCTGGTATTCGGTCCTCGTGCATCAAACGGCGTATCTCATCGAAGTCGGTTTCGATAGCGGGACGGCGGCGATGGCCCTGGGCCTGGTCGGCCTGTTTGGCATTGCCGGACAAATCGGCATCGGCGCGCTGTCGGATCGGATCGGACGGGAATGGGCCTGGACCATCGGTCTTGGCGGCTTTGCCGCCAGCTATGGCGCGTTGATTTTGCTGGCCGACGGGCCATCCTTGACGTGGCTGTATGTGATGATCATGACCCAAGGGTGCATCGGGTTCGGGCTGGCGTCGATTTTTGGGGCCATAACCGCCGAGATTTTTGCCGGTCCCAGGTACGCGACCATTTTCGGCATGACCAGCCTGGCCGGTAATTTAGGGGCCGGCGCCGGTCCCTGGATCACCGGGTACATATACGATTCTGCGGGCAGTTACGTGCCGGCGTTCTGGTTGTGTATCGCCATGGCGGTTGTTTCGTCGATCGCCGTTTGGCTGGCTGCGCCGCGCAAGGTGCGGCTGGTGGCGGGGCGGGCGAAAAGGCTTAAAGTCGACAGTTAGGGCTGCCGAACCACGTCGCCGTTCAACTGGCACGATGGCAGGGCCAGGTTCAGGATCTGTTCGCAAACATCTTCCGGGGCTTTCAGGCTTTCGGGTTTTTCGCCGGGAAAGGCGACGGCCCGCAGTCCCGTACGGGTCGGGCCGGGATCGAACAAATTTGCGCAAATGGCGGTTTTGGCATTTTCCGCGGCGTAGGTCTTGACCATGCTTTCCAGCGCCGCCTTCGATACCGCATAGGCGCCCCAAAACGGGGTGTTGTTTCCCGCCGCTGCCGCTGTGACAAAGATCGCCCGCCCGGCGTCGGACATTTTCAGCAGGGGATCGAAACTGCGCAACAGGCGATAGTTGGCGCTCAGGTTGGTGGCGATGGCGGCTTCCCATTCGCGCGGTGGAATTTGCGCCATGGGGGTCAGGCGGGTCAGCAGGCCGGCATTGCCGACGAGCACATCAAGCCGCCCGAAACGTTCAAAAATCGACGCTCCCATGCGGTCGATAACGTCGAAATCGGTCAAATCGGCAGGCACCAGGGTGGCGCTTTCACCGGTCAGGGCTTGAATTTCGTCGTCCAGTTCTTCCAGGGCACCCTGGGTGCGGGAAACCGCGATGACGTGGGCACCTTCGCTGGCGAAACGCACGGCCAGCGCCCTGCCGATACCGCGCGAGGCGCCGGTAATCAGGGCGATGCGTCCGCCCAGGCGTCCTTCAGTCGTCATGGCTGTTATCCGCGTTCGCGCAGCAGCGATAGCTGCAAGGGGGCCGGGCCGTCATCCCGGTCGGTCAGGCGTAGCGGATATTCGCCGCTGAAACAGGCGTCGCAAAACTGTGGCGCGTCGTTGTTGCGACCTTCCTTGCCGACCGCACGGTAGAGCGCGTCAAAGGAAATGAAGGCGAGGCTGTCGACGCCGATGGTTTTTCGCATTTCTTCAATATCCATGCACGAGGCCATCAACTCCTTGCTTTCGGGAGTGTCGATTCCGTAGTAGCAGGAATGCGCAGTCGGCGGGCTGGAAATTCGCATGTGCACTTCGGTGGCGCCGGCGGCCCGGACCATGTCGACGATTTTTACCGACGTGGTCCCGCGCACGATGGAATCATCCACCAGCACCACCCGTTTGCCTTCCAGGTAGCGACCGTTGGCATTGTGTTTGAGCCTGACCCCCAGGTTGCGGATTTGCTGGGTCGGTTCGATGAACGTGCGCCCGACATAATGGTTGCGGATGATGCCCAGTTCGAAGGGGATACCGGCTTGTTGGGCATAGCCCAGCGCCGCCGGTACGCCGGAATCCGGCACCGGCACCACGACATCGGCATCGACATGGCTTTCGCGCGCCAGTTCGACGCCGATGTTCTTGCGCACCTGATAAATATTTTTGCCTTCGACATTGCTGTCGGGCCGGGCGAAATAGATAAATTCGAAAATACAGAATTTGTTGGGCACCGGCGCGAAGGGGGAATAACTGTGCATGCCGTCCTTGTCGATGACGATCATTTCGCCGGGTGCGATGTCGCGGACAAATTCGGCGCCGATAATGTCCAGCGCGCAGGTTTCCGATGCCAGGATGTAGGCATCGCCCGTTTTGCCCAGTACCAGTGGGCGAACGCCGTGCGGGTCGCGCACGCCGATCAGTTTTTCCCGGGTCATGGCGACCAGCGAATAGGCGCCGTCGACTTGTCGCAGGGCATCGGTCACCCGTTCGACGACGTTGGCGCCGTCGGATATGGCGATCAGGTGGATGAAGGTTTCGGTATCGCTGGTCGACTGGAAGATGCAGCCGCGATTAATCAGCGCCTTGCGCAACGACCTGGCGTTGGTCAGGTTGCCGTTATGGGCGATGGCCAGGCCGCCGAAGCGGAATTCGGCAAACAGCGGCTGGACGTTGCGGATTGCGGTGTCGCCGGTGGTTGAATAGCGGTTGTGGCCAATCGCCATTTCGCCCGGCAGTCCGGCGATGACATCGCCTGAATTGAAGTTGTCGCCGACATGCCCCATGGCCCGGTGGGAATGAAATTGGCGCCCGTCGTAGGACACGATACCGGCGGCTTCCTGGCCCCGGTGCTGCAGGGCGTGCAGGCCAAGGGCGGTGTGGGCGGCGGCATCGACATGGCGGCAGATACCGAAAACGCCGCATTCATCGTGGAAGTGATCGTCATCCATGTCGGGCAGCGGGGGGATGGCGGGGAAGGGCGATTTTTGCATGATAGATTGCGAATCCTTGCTAAATCTCAAATTGTGTCACTGCGAATTGCTGTCGATCAGGCGTTCCATTTCCTTGCGGATTTGGGCGCCGTAACCTTCGGTGGCGGCGGCGTCTGCGCCTTTCGGTGAGGGTGATACCAGCCCTTCCATCAATTTCCGGGCTTCTTCTATTTTGCGGGCCTGTTCCTGCACACCGGTGGCGGCCTTGTCGGCCTCGGCCGCCGTTTTCGCCGGCACCAGCGACCGCAGCCAGTGGGCGCCGGTTTCGATCAACGGCATGGTGCGGGCGGACCTGAGCCATGTTGGTTGTTCAGACGGCGGGATTATCCATTCGGCGCCCAGATAGACCAGACAGATAACGACGGCGCCGCGGGCCAGCCCGAACAAGAAGCCCAGGGACCGGTCGAGCGCATTGAGGGCGCTGTCTTGAACCCGTTTGGAAATAGCCCGGGTCAGCAGCGACAGCACCGCCAGGGTGACGACGAAAACGACGACTCCTGCGACCAGGTCGGCGAGCAGTTCGATGGCGATTAACTCGCGGGCATAGGGCTGCACATAGCCGATACCGTACAGCGTTAGAAAACCCGCCCCGACCCAACCGCCGACGGACAAGACTTCCTGAACGAAGCCGCGTGAATACGCCAGAAACGCCGATACCAGCAGGACAACGGCGACGGCGATGTCGATAATGTTGGCCGGTAATTCATCCATTGCGGCCACCGATTTCACTGACTTTTGACGGCGCATGGAAAATCGCCAACAAATCGGCCAGATGTTCGATTTCGTGAATTTTCAGGCCGGCGTTGGTCGCCTTCTTTTTGCCGCCGCGATTTTTTGGAATGATGGCGCTGGTAAAGCCCAGCTTCGCGGCTTCCTTAAGGCGCGCATCGCTGTGGGATACCGCGCGAACCTCGCCCGACAGGCCAATTTCGCCGAACACCACCGTATCGGGCGGCACCGGCAGGCCGCTTAAGCTGGAACACAACGCCGCCGCCACCGCCAAGTCGGCCGCCGGTTCACCGACCCGCAAGCCCCCGGCGACATTCAAGTAGACATCGTTGGTGCCGATAGCCAGGCCGCAGCGGGTCTCCAACACGGCCAGCACCATGGACAGCCGGCCGCCATCCCAGCCGACAACGGCGCGCCGGGGGGTCCCCAGTGCGCTCGGCGCGATCAGGGTCTGGATTTCCACTAACATGGGGCGGGTGCCTTCGATGCCGGCGAATACCGCCGCGCCATTGATATCGCCCCGGTGTTCTCCCAGGAACAGGGCCGACGGATTGGTGACTTCCATCAGGCCGCGTTCGGTCATTTCGAAGACGCCGATTTCATCGGTCGGCCCGAAGCGGTTTTTGACAGCCCGCAATATTCTGAACTGGTGGCTGCGTTCGCCTTCGAAATACAGCACCGTATCGACCAGGTGTTCCATAACCCGGGGACCGGCGATTTGGCCTTCCTTGGTAACGTGGCCGACCAGGATGACCGTAAAGCCGCGGCGCTTGGCCTGGCGGACCAGTTCCTGTGCCGAAGCCCGGACCTGGGACACCGTGCCGGGTGCCGAATCCAGGCTGTCGACGAACATGGTCTGGATCGAATCGATGATCACCAGGCCGGGCGCCTCGCCCTCATCCAGCGTGGTGACGATATCGCGAACGGATGTGGCGGCGGCCAGTTGCACGGCAGAATTGGCCAATCCCAGCCGTTCGGCGCGCATCCGCAGCTGGTCGATGGCTTCTTCGCCGGAAATATAAATAACGGTCATTTGGCCCGACAGCGCGGCGGCGGCTTGTAACATGACGGTCGACTTGCCAATGCCGGGGTCACCGCCGACCAACAAGGCGGTGCCGGGCACCAATCCACCGCCACAAACCCGGTCAAATTCGCCGATTCCGCTTATGCGCCGGGTCGGTTTTTCGCTGCCACCGGCCATCCCGACGATGGAAATCCGGCGTCCGCGTGCGGCGCCCAAACCCTTTGGCGCGACTTCGTTGATGGCTTCTTCCGACAGGGAATTCCAGGCCTGACAGCCCTCGCACTGGCCGCTCCATTTGACGTGGCTGGCACCGCATTCCTGACATACATAACGGGAAGTATTTTTGGCCAAAGACGGTCCTTTATGGCTGGTGGGGCGGGGCGGGGCCGACCCAAGCGAAGACCCCTGTCATTTACGGGATTCCCGGTCGAAAGACAAGGATTCAACGGGAAACCGGCGAATTAACCTGTTCTCATGTTGCGGAAATCGTCGGCGGCACCGGGTCGGCCTATTTATTCAGCGTTACCCGCAATTCCTGCAACAGGTCCGTCGTATTGGATTCCGCCGCGACGACGCAGTTTTCGTAGGCTTCCAAAATGGCCCGTCCGAATTCCGTCAGGCTCGCCCCGCCGCCGTCGGCCCCGCCTTTTTCCGTAACAATGACCGGCAGGCCAAGGGGTTTGCTTAGCGTTTCGAGTAGAAACCAGGCCCGCCGGTAATTTATGCCCATTTCCCTGGCGGCTGCTGAAATCGAGCCCAAGGCGTCGATCTTCTTCATCAATTCTGCCTTGCCCGGCCCCATTACGCCACCGCACAGGTCCAGTTTCACACGTAAACGAAACGTGTCGCTCGTTGCTTTTTCAGTTTTTGTCATTCTGCCAACCTGACGTCAATGGGGTGTATTGACAATAATACACCCGATATGACAATAATGTCATAACGAATTTTCTGGCCCCTGCCCAGGAAATCAAAATGACACCCCAGGAGAATTACAATGTTTTTTCGTGCCGCCTTGATCGCCGCCGTATCGATTTGCTTTTCCGGCCTGACGTCGGCGAAGGCCGAACCTGATTTCATCACCGTCGCCTCGACCACATCGACGCAGAATTCCGGGTTGTTCAAGGTCATCCTGCCGGCCTTTAAGAAGAAAACCGGAATCGATGTCAGGGTTGTCGCCGTCGGCACCGGCCAGGCGATCCGGCTGGCCCGCAGCGGTGATGCCGACGTGCTGTTCGTGCATCACCGGCCTTCGGAAGAAAAATTCGTCGCCGATGGCTTCGGATTGGAACGCCACGATGTCATGTACAACGATTTCGTCGTCGTCGGCCCGAAAGCCGATCCGGCCGGTATCCGGGGCATGAAAGACGCCCTGAAGGCGTTCAAGATGATCGCAAAAAACAAATCAGCGTTCGCCTCTCGGGGCGACGATAGCGGCACCAACAAGAAAGAACGCGACCTGTGGAAGGCCGCCGGGATCGACACCGCTGGCGCATCGGGCGGCTGGTATCGGGAAACCGGATCGGGCATGGGGGCGACGCTCAACACGGCGGCCGCCATGGATGCTTATTCGTTGACCGATCGCGGCACCTGGCTCAGCTTCAAGAACCGTCAGGGCCTGGAAATTTTGGCGCAGGGCGATAAAAAACTGTTCAACCCGTATGGCGTTATTTTGGTCAGCGCCGCGAAATTCCCGCACATAAAATCCGCCCAGGGCCAGACCTTCATCGACTGGCTAATCTCGTCCGAAGGCCAGAAGGCCATCGGCGATTACAGCATCGGCGGTGAACAACTGTTCTTCCCCAACGCCTCGGGTGGCAGCGGCAGTTAGGCTATTTAGCCAAAGAGGGAATAGAACGCCGAGTCCGATTTCGGCCAGTAAATCATTTTCCTTTTACTTAAGATTGAAGATCGTTTCCAAAAACAGGTGGATCGCTCTGATGTCTTTTCAAATTCACGCTCTTTCTGAATCCGGCTTTAGTGACTTGTTCGATCTTTCCGATGCGGACCTTGCAAAGAAATCGGCCAAGCGGATGGTTGTTGACGCCAACCCCGGTTTCCCGTGCCGTGTCAGCCTCGCCGATGCCGAAGTCGGAGAGACAGTCATTCTGGTCAATCATCAGCATCAGCCCAACGATACGCCTTATCAGGCTTCTCACGCGGTCTTTGTTCGCAAAGATGTTAAGCAGGCGCGACCCAATCAAGGCGAAATACCGCAAGTTTTGAAAATTCGTTTGTTGTCTGTGCGCGCATTTAATAGCGCACACGATATGATCGATGCCGATGTTGCCGAAGGTGATGTTGTTGAAAAGACAATACGCCGGATGTTTGAAAATCCTGACATCGACTATTTGCATTTGCATAACGCAAAGCCAGGGTGTTTCGCAGCCAGTGTGTCGCGCACATAGCTAGCCGGATTCGAAGTAGAGCCGTTTAGATCACCGCCCCGTCCTTCCTGCAAAGGTTCTAGAGACCGGTTGGCCCAATAACGACTCTGCCATACGTTTGCGCCAGGGCGTTCCGGGAATTGGCGGCCACCAACAATGTCGCCACAGGAACCGCGGCAGCGACTTTGGCCGCTTTTTTCAAAAATTCCCGCCGCGCTTCTTCTTCTTTCTCGGTTTTTTTAAGCATGACCATACTCCGTCATTCGTCAATTCAGGCGCTTGCACAGGCACAAGGGCCTTCGTTTTCTATTCGACCGAATTACAGTATACATGATGTAGATTACAGGAACCTGACGGGCGTCAAGAATTGTGCCGGCTGTCTGTGGTCATGGTTTTCCACGAGACATATAGTGCCCTTAAGCCCGCACCGCCATCTGGATGGGGCCATCGGCGCGGCCGTTGATGAACTGGTCGACGTGTTCGTTGCCCGAATGGTCGATATCGGCGACCGGGCCGGCCCAGATAATTTTGCCTTCATACAGCATGGCGATGCGGTCGGCGATTTTCCGGGCGCTGGCCATGTCGTGGGTGATCGACAGGCCCGTGGCGCCGAGTTCGCGGGTGGTCTTGACGATTAAATCATTGATCACGTCGGCCATGATCGGGTCGAGCCCGGTGGTCGGTTCGTCGAAGAAGATGATTTCCGGGTCCGCCGCGATGGCCCGGGCCAGACCGACACGTTTTTGCATGCCGCCCGAAAGTTCGGACGGTGACAGGTCGGCCACGTCGGCACCCAAGCCGACCTGGGCCAGCTTCGAGATGGCGATTTCCCTGGCTTCGGTCAGATCCACCCGTTTTTCGGCGAGCAGGCCGAAGGAAACGTTATGCCAGACCGGCAGGCTGTCGAACAGGGCGCCGCTTTGGAACAGCATGCCGAATTTGTGATTGATACGTTCGCGGTCGCTGGCCGAACAGCCGACTGTTTGTTCACCGTCGACTTCGATGGAGCCCTTGTCCGCGTGCAGCAGGCCCAGAATGCATTTCAACATGACCGATTTGCCGGTGCCGGAACCGCCGATCACGACGACGGATTCACCGACCCCCACATCCAGGCTCAGGCCATCGAGCACGACCTTGGGGCCGAACGCCTTGGTGACGTTTTTTAGAGATATCTTGGGTGCGGTTTCAGTCATTTGGCGAAGAACATTTCTGTCAGGATGTAATCGAAGCAGAGGATCAGGATCGACGACGAAACCACAGCATTGGTCGTCGCCGTGCCGACGCCCTGGGCACCGCCCTTGGAATGGTATCCGTGATAGCAGCCCATCAGGGTGACGATAAAGCCGAACACGGCGGCCTTGACCAGGCCGGAATTAACATCTTCGGATTCCAGGAAGTTGTAGGTCTGTTGCAAATAATTCGAGGCGTTGAAGCCAAGCTTGTAGACGGCGACAATATAGCCGCCGAATACGCCGATGATGTCGGCCACCAGCACGAGGACCGGGAACATCAGGAACCCGGCGACCAGCCTGGGCGCGACCATGTATTTCATGGGGTTGGTCGACAGGGTGGTCAGGGCGTCGATTTGTTCGGTGACCCGCATGGTGCCAATTTCGGCGGCGAGCGACGCGCCGATGCGGCCCGCCACCATCAAGCCTGCCAGCACCGGACCCAGTTCGCGGGTGATCGACAACACGACCACGTTGGCGACGGCGCCTTCGGCGGAAAAACGGGCGAAACCGGTATAACTTTGCAAGGCCAGAACCATGCCCGCAAAAATCGCCGTCAACCCGACCACCGGCAGCGAATAGAAGCCGATTTCGATCATCTGTTTGCGCAGGATACGGAAGTAAAACGGCGGACGAACGATGTGGGATACGGCGGTGGAGGTGAACAGTGTCAGGCGACCCGTGGATTCCAGGAAGGTCAGGACAAAACTGCCGATCAGTTGCAGAAATCTCAACATTGCGCGCCGCCCACGTAAACCCGGTGCCAGCGAGGGCCGAGCCCGGTCAGGATTTCATAGCCGATAGTGCCGGCGGTCGCGGCAATTTCATCGACGGAATTTTCCGGCCCGATCAGGTCAATCAACGCGCCCGGCGTTGCAATGGCTGCGGGAATATCGGTCACATCAAACGTAATCAGGTCCATAGAAACCCGTCCCACCAGTGGCACCCGGCATAAGCCCAAAAAGCCGAAACCTTTGTTGCTCAAAGAGCGATGATATCCGTCGGCATATCCAACCCCGACGGTGGCGACACGACCTTTTTGTCGAATCGCGTGTGTCGCACCATAGCCAACGGTCTGGGGGGTGTCAACGTCACGAACTTGCAGGATTTTCCCTTGTAATCTAATGACTTGCGCCATCGGGTTGGGTTTTTCCGGGGTCGGGTTTATGCCATAGAGCGCCGAGCCAGGACGGGCCAGATCGAAATGATAATCGGCCCCCAAAAAGATCGCCGAAGAATTGGCGAAGGACGCCGATACGCCGGGAAACAGGCCGAGCGCGCGATTGAATTCATCAAGCTGTTGCCGGTTCTGTGGGCTGGCGGGTTCGTCAGCTGAAGCTGGATGGCTGAGGACGTGGGAAATGTTCAAGCCCGTCAGGGCGTCGGGGTTGGCGACTAAGTATGCCAAATCATCCGGCGACAGGCCCAGGCGCAGCATGCCGGTGTCGATGTGGATATCGGCCGGGGCATCAGGGGCAAAGGCTTTCCAGGCGGCGATATCTTCCAGGGAATTCAGCACCGGGGTCAGGCGATGGGCGACACAGGCCGCCATGGTGGCGGACCCATCAGCGGCCAAAGGGCCGCACAGCACATGAATGGCGGCGTCGACGTCGGCGCTACCCAGGGCCTGGCGCAGGGCGATGCCTTCACGGGGCAGGGCGACGAAAAAGTGGCGACAGCCGGCACCATGCAAGACCATCGCCGCGCGGTCCGCGCCCAGGCCATAGGCGTCGGCCTTGATGGATGCCCCACAATCGGCGCCGTTCAGGCGGTCTTTCAGCAATCGCCAGTTGGCGGCCAGGGCGCCCAGGTCGATTGTGAGGATGCCGGTACTTGTTTCCGGGCTGCTCATATCCCCTCGCGGCTCAGTAATCTTGCTGATGCTGGTGGTGGTGGTCCAGGTCGCCGAAGCGCGTGAATTCACCGGTGAACTGCAACATTATGGTGCCGACCGGGCCGTGTCGCTGCTTGGCGACAATAACTTCGGCGAGGCCGCGAACTTTCTCAAGGCGATCATCATTGCGTTGTTGGCGTTCGGCGAATTTTTCGTTGCTTTCGTTGTCGTGTTGGGTCGAACCCTTGCGTTCCAGATAATATTCTTCGCGGAAAATAAACATCACCACGTCGGCGTCCTGCTCGATGGAACCAGATTCACGCAGGTCCGACAACATCGGGCGTTTGTCTTCGCGCTGTTCGACGGCGCGGGAAAGCTGCGACAGGGCGATCACCGGAACGTCGAGTTCCTTGGCCAGGGTTTTCAGGCCACGGGTGATTTCCGAAACTTCCTGTACCCGGCCATCGTTGCGCGACGAAGAACTGCCGGAAACCAGTTGCAGGTAGTCGATGACGATCAGGCTTAACCCGTGCTGGCGCTGCAATCGGCGGGCCCGGGTGCGCAGGGCGCTGACGGTCAAGGCCGGGGTGTCGTCGATGAATATGGGCAAATCGTGCAGGGTCTGGCTCATGGCCGCCAGGCGATCGAATTCCGGCGTCGTGATCTTGCCCTTGCGGATGCTGTCAGACGGTGTTTGCGTCTGTTCCGATATAATACGTGTGGCCAGTTGTTCGGCCGACATTTCCAGCGAGAAAAAGCCGACGATGGCGCCTTCTGCGCCGCCTGATTGATAATGGGAATAGGCGGCGTTGTAGGCAATGTTGGTGGCCAGTGCCGTCTTGCCCATGGACGGACGCCCGGCCAGGATGAGCAGATCGGACCGATGCAGGCCGCCCAGCATGGCGTCCATATCGGTCATGCCCGACGTTACACCGGCCAGCGCACCATCGCGCTTGTGGGCGGCTTCGGCCATCTTGATGGCCTCGATGATGGATTCCTTGAAGGGCCTGAATCCGCGTTCGGATTCGCCCTTGGTCGCCAGGTCGTACAGGGTCTGTTCGGCTTCTTCGATTTGATGGACAGCGGAATCCTCGACGTCACCGCCATAGGCCCGGTTGACCACATCTTCGCCCAGGCCAATCAGTTCGCGTTTAAGGTACAGGTCGTAAACAATGCGACCGTATTCACCGGCGTTGATGATCGACACCACACTGCTCACCAAGTCGACAAGATACGCGCCGCCGCCGATTTCGGCGAGGCCGGTGTCTTGTTCAAAATAGCGCTTCAGGGTTACCGCATCGGCGATTTGCCCGCGTTCGATCAATTTCGTTGCGGCCTCGTAGATAAGCCCGTGTTCGACCATGGCGAAATGTTCGGGGCGCAGGAATTCCGATACCTTTTCGTGCGCCCTGTTGTTGGCAAAAATGGCCCCCAACAGCGATTTTTCTGCCTCGATATTGTAGGGCAGGGTGCGAAAGGCGCTATCGGCAGGGGTGGCTTCGATGTCATTGGCGGGCGGAAACGGGACGGTTGTGGGCATAGGCTAAAGGACTCTTCAAAAAGCGGTGGGGTCCACAGTCATAGAGCATCGCGTGGTAAAAAGTGAGGGCACTTTTTTTTTTAGTTTGGGCATCTAGGCCTGTGGATATCTGGAACTATGGGGACAAAATCCAGACGCTCAAGCGGCCCGTTGACCTGCCGTCGATTGGCCGGATTTTCCCATATCCTGCCCGAACAGATAATCGCGCGTCAGCGGCACCGCGTCCTGGCGTCTGGTCAGCTGAATTTGAAAGACCACACTGCCCAAGTGTCGAAACGACATTTCGCTGGCCGCCAGATAGTATTCCCACATGCGGCAAAAGCGTTCGTCATACAGGGCGGCAACCTTTTCGCGGTTGGCATCGAATCGCTGCCGCCAATGGCGGATTGTACGGGCGTAATGCAGGCGCAGGATTTCAACGTCGGTGGCGATTAGCTGAGATTTTTCGGTGATGCTGACGATTTCCGACAGGGCCGGGCTGTATCCACCCGGGAATATATATTTTCGAATCCACGGATCGGTCAGGCCGGGGCCATCGGAGCGGCCTATTGTGTGCAACAAGGCGACCCCGTTCTCATGCAACAGGTCGTGAACCTTTTTGAAATAAGCCGGGTAGTAACCTAAGCCGACATGTTCAAACATGCCGACCGAAACGATGCGGTCATAGTGGCCGGTGTGTTCACGGTAATCCTGCAAATGAAACCGCACCCGGTCTTGCAGGCCGGCTTGGCGGGCTTTTTCCTGGCTGATTTTAAGCTGTTCGCGGGACAGGGTCAGGCCATCGACCCGAACACCGTCGGCGGCCTGTGCCAGATACAGGGCCAGGCCACCCCAGCCCGAGCCGATATCGAGGATCCGCTGACCCGGTTCGATCCGCAGTTTTCTTTCGATCAGTCGTTTCTTGTTGTCCTGGGCGGTTTCCAGGCTGTCGTCCGGGTTTTCGAAATAGGCGCAGGAATATTGCCGGTCGGCGTCCAGGAACAAATCGTACAACTGCCCGGACAGGTCGTAATGATGGGCGACATTCTGCCGCGATTTTGCCAGCGGGTTGAACTGGTAGGCGCGCCTGACAAGGCGGCAGCAAGCTTCGGTGAACTTGTTGAAGGCGTGCCAGTCGGCGCGTTCCACATTGCGGCCGATCAACGCCAGAAGGTCGTAGATGGTGCCGTTTTCGATGGTCATGGTGCCGTTGGTATAGGCTTCCCCGGCGATCATCTGGGTGCGCAGGAACAGGCTATGATGCAGCGATTTATCATGCAGTCGGACGGTAAGCCCGGGCCGAGTAGTTTCGTTCGCTCCAAAACCGTGAATCACGCCGTTGGCATCAACGACGGTCAAAGAGCCCATCCCGATCAGATGGTTCAACATTCTCGTCAGTAACATCAGTCTAAATCCGCGGTGGTCTCCCAATGACGGATATTCAATGGATCAGGCCAAGCTATCGGGGCCAAACATTACCTCATACATAATATAACAAAAAAACGGCGCCCCGCAATTCGGGAGCGCCGTTTTTTTTAACTAGCGATCGGAAAACGGTTCCGGGATCAGTCCTCGGATTTTTCCTCATTGGCGGCTTCGGCGGCTTCCGCGTCTGCTTTGGCGGTCCGTTCGGCGGCCAATACATAGGCGGCGGCTTGCGCTTTGGAGGCTTCTTCTTCTGCTTCTTCTACAGCGGCCATCTGATCGGCGGCCATGTCGGCGGTGGCGGCGTCTTCGATGTTTTCGAAGACTTCTTCTGTTTCGGGGGCCTGATCTTCGTCGTCGTCCATGCCGGTAACGGCCTTGCCGGTTTGCTGCTGGACCTTGGCTTCTTCTACCGAACGGGCGACGTTGACGATGACGGCGACGGAAACTTCCGGATGCAAGCTGGCGTTGACGTCAAACAGGCCAAGGGTTTTGATCGGCTGGGCCAAGTCGATTTGCTGACGGTTTACCGTAAAGCCTGCTTCGGTGACGGCGGCGGCGATATCGCGGGCATTGACCGATCCGTAAAGCTGACCGGATTCACCGGCCTGACGAACCAGGATGACGCTCAACCCGGCGAGCTTTTCGCCGACCTTTTCGGCTTCGCCCCGTTGTTCCAGGTTAACGGCTTCAAGCTGCGCGCGTTCCACCTCAAAATGGCTGCGGTTGGCGTCCGTGGCCCTCAGCGCTTTATGCTGCGGCAACAGAAAATTGCGTGCATAACCGGGCTTGACGTTGACCACATCGCCCATCTGACCGAGCTTTTCGATTCGTTCCAGCAGTATCACTTCCATCTTTATTCTCCTGACCCGACATCGGGTGCACTAATTAGACTTGTTCGTTTTACACCTGACCTTGGTCAGGCGTCTTGAAATGCCGTCGAATACCGGCCCATTGCTCCATCAGTCCGGCGGCGATGACAGCTAGGGCAACCCAGCCGGACAATAACAAAACCACATAAAAGACCGTCAGCAGTACGCCCGGATAGGGCACCGTGCGGGCCAGATTATGAACCACCGCGAGCCCCAAAAAGAAAAACGGCAAGCCCAAAATCATCACCAGATTTCGGCCGATATACGCCATTTCTCCTTGATCCGACAGGCTCCCGACCAGGGTCAGGGCCGCCGCCGCAATCAAAAACCAGGACATCCGGTCCGGCAAGGCTAGGTCCGACATTGCGGATTTTGGCCTGGTCGATACTTTCAACCTGTTCAACACCGCCAACGCAATCGATGCGTTAATGATGGTCATCACGATCCATGACATTCCCAAGTATCCCGGGAACAGGGCCGACATGGCCCCCAGCATGTGCGCGCGATCGCCGTCTTGCAGGCCCGGCATCAAGAAGGAAAAGACCCGATCCAGTATGGATTCGATCATTCCCTGCATTCCGCCTTCCTGGCCCAATGCCAGGATATAAGCCAGCGCAAACAGCGCCGCAGCGAGGATCGCCAACATCCCCAGAATGTTACCCGTAGGCATCCATTCTTCTTTCGTTGCGCCCGATCCGTTGCTGACCTGCCAGCGGATCATTGCTAAACGCACCACCAACCACACCGGCAGCGCATAAATCAGCGCGAACAACAGGCCCGATAAAGGGCCACCAATAATCGTGGCGGTTATCACACCGCTGATCCCGGCCACCGTTTCCGACTTCAGGCCAAGACCAAGGCCAATCATAAACAGCGGCAACGGAGTCAAATAAACCGCCACCATGGCACCCGGAAGTCCCGCCACAAAGGCCAGCGAGATCAGGCCACTTAACGCTCCGCCACCGAGGGCGATCATCATGTCCTTGGACATATAGCCTCTCCCCGGCGGCTTTTCAGATAACAGGCCGTCACAGGCCCGTTATCTGAAATAACAATCCCTAATTTACGACATAGGGAATCAAAGCCAGGAAACGCGCCCGCTTGATCGCCTTGGACAGTTTCCGCTGATTCTTGGCGGAAACCGATGTAATGCGACTGGGAACGATCTTGCCGCGTTCAGACGTGTAACGCTGCAAAAGGCGGGTGTCTTTGTAATCGATCTTCGGTGCCTTAGAGCCCGTGAAAGGGCAGCTTTTGCGACGCCTGAAAAAAGGCCGGCGGCCGCCTGAGGCATCGGATTCTGTGGGTTCGCTCATGCGCTTTCTCCTTCTTCGGCGACTGGCGCGGCTTCAACTTTGGGTGCCTCGACCGCAGGCGCAGGCACAGGTGCAGGCGCGGGGCGGGCGGATTGATCATCACCGCCGAAAGGACGGCGCGGACGATCATCCCGGGTGTTGGCACGCAACATCACTGAAGGGCCTTCGGGAAATTCGTCGAGCCTGATGGTCAACTGGCGAAGAACGTTTTCATTGATGCCCATCTGTCGTTCCATTTCGCGAATGGCGCCGGCAGGAGCGTCCAGGTGCATCATAACGTAATGCCCCTTTCGGTTCTTCTTGATTTTGTAAGCGAGGCTGCGAAGACCCCAGTTTTCAACCAAGGCGACTTTGCCGCCTTCATCGTTGATAATTTTGCTGAAGAGCTCGGTGAGTTCTTCAACCTGGGTCGTAGAAATATCCTGACGTGCGATAAACACGTTTTCGTAATAAGCCAATTATATGTCTCCCTCTGGCTTTTCTCATCCCGTTCCGGCCAACCCGGTCTAGGCATAGCCAAACCACTGGGTTCGGCAAGGAGTTAAGAAGGCGCGCAATATACATGAAAAAGATCGTGGCGCAAGGAGAAGGTGAGGTTTTATTCAGGGGCTATATTCTGTATAATCGAGGAACGATATTTTCCCCGGTATGCATAAGGTCTCCATGAACAAGAATATCTTCTCGACCATCACCAAACTGGCCATCGGTTCGCTGTTGCTGGGGCTGTTGCTGTCGGCATTTTCCATCAGCCCGCGCAATTTCCTGAAAGGGCTGGGCGATACGGCGCTTGGCATTTTCGATGCCGTCGCCGGGGTCCTGGAATGGGCGGTGCAATACATCCTGATCGGTGCCATCGTCGTCGTGCCGATATGGCTGATCGTGATCGCCTGGCGGGCCTTTCGCAGCAAATAGCGGCGCATGGATAAATGAAACAAGAATCCCTTTTCTTGACATGATTTCCAAAGACGCTATGACTCGCCGCCTCTCGGATACAACAATGACGGGACTTACCTTCCCATGACGCCCAATTCAAATCCGCTCGCCTTCGTTTTTCCAGGACAGGGATCCCAGGCCGTTGGCATGGGCCGCGACTTGGCCGATGCCCACGCCACCGCCGCCGAAGTTTTCGCCGAAGTGGATGAGGCGCTTGGCCAGAATCTGTCGCAGCTGATATTCGAAGGCCCGTCCGATACCTTGACGCTGACTGAAAACGCCCAACCGGCATTGATGGCGGTGAGCATCGCCGTGATTCGGGTGCTGGCGGAAAATGGCTTCGACATGATCGATAAGGCCAAATTCGTCGCCGGTCATTCCCTTGGCGAGTATTCGGCGCTGGTGGCGGCGGGAACCTTTGGTTTGGCCGATGGCGCACGGTTGCTGAAAATCCGGGGGCAGGCCATGCAAAAGGCCGTACCGGTCGGCGATGGGGCCATGGCGGCGTTGCTGGGTCTTGACATGGAAACCGCTAAAATCGTCGCCGACGAAGCCGCGGAAGGGGAAATTTGTACCGCCGCCAATGATAACGCGCCCGGTCAGGTGGTGATCAGCGGCGCCAGAATGGCCGTCGAACGAGCCATCGTCATCGCCAAGGCCCATGGCGCCAAGCGCGGCATGTTGTTGCCGGTCAGCGCACCGTTCCATTGCGCCCTGATGGCGCCGGCTGCCGAAATCATGGCCGATGCCCTGGCCGGAGTCCGCATGGAAACCCCGAAAGTCCCGCTGATCGCCAATATCACCGCCGGACCGGTGGTCAACGCCGCGGAAATCAGGCGTTTACTGGTCGAACAAGTGACCGGTATGGTGCGCTGGCGCGAAAGTGTTCAATATATGAAGGCCGAAGGCGTCGAAAAACTCATCGAGGTCGGTTCGGGCAAGGTGTTGTCTGGCCTGGCCCGGCGAATCGATAGCGATCTTCAGGGTATTAGCATCGGCACACCCGAAGATATTGCCGCGTTTTTAGGGGAGACTGAAAATGTTTGATCTGACGGGTAAGCGGGCGCTGGTCACCGGCGCGTCGGGCGGCATTGGCGGAGCCATCGCCCGGGCCTTGCATGGCCAAGGCGCGGATGTGGCGCTGTCGGGCACGCGCGCCGACGCACTTGATGCGCTGAAGGCAGAATTAGGCGACCGGGCGCACGCCACGCCGTGCGATCTGGGCACAGCCGATGGGCCCGCCAACCTGCTTAAAGACGCCGAGGCCGCCATGGGCGGCGTCGATATCCTGGTCAATAACGCCGGGTTGACGAGGGATACCCTGGCCCTTCGCATGAAAGATGAAGACTGGAATTTGGTGCTCGATGTCAATTTGACGGCGGCCTTCCGGCTGTCGCGCGCCTGTCTCAAGGGAATGATGAAAAGCCGATGGGGGCGAATCGTTTCCATTACGTCTATTGTCGGCGTCACCGGCAATGCCGGCCAGGCCAACTACGCGGCGTCGAAGGCAGGCCTGATCGGCATGTCGAAGTCGTTGGCGCAGGAAATCGCCAGTCGCGGGGTGACGGTCAATTGCCTAGCACCCGGATTTATCGAAACGCCGATGACCGATGTTTTGGGCGATGATCAGAAACAGGCCCTGCTGTCGGCCATCCCGAACGGCCATTTGGGCCAACCCGCGGACATTGCCGCCGGTGTCGTCTATCTGGCCAGCGACGAGGCGGCCTATGTCACTGGGCAAACGCTTCATGTCAACGGCGGCATGGCGATGATTTGATGTCGCTAAAGTGTTGATTTGGGCGCTGGTCAGGCTAAAAAAAGTGTGATAGGTAACGAAACCTCTTGTCGCCCCTGGCGCATCGCGCCGGGCTCTGGCAGGAAAGCAGTTAATTCATTATTCTAGACCAACAGAAATTTTAAGGAATTAGACATGAGTGATGTTGCCGATCGCGTGAAAAAGATCGTTCTTGAACATCTTGGTGTTGACGAAGCGAAAGTCACTGAAAACGCCAGCTTCATCGATGATCTGGGCGCAGACAGCCTGGATACCGTTGAATTGGTTATGGCTTTTGAAGAAGAATTCGGCGTTGAAATCCCCGATGATGCGGCGGAAAAGATCCTGACGATCAATGACGCCATTGTTTTCATCAGCGCCAACACCTGATTATCGGGATGATTCGGGCGATGCCCGGCTTACCTGATTTAGTATGTGTGTTCTGATCTGAATGCGGAATCCCATGAGACGTGTGGTAGTTACCGGTTTAGGACTTATTACGCCCCTGGCTAACGGGGTCGAAGAAAGCTGGCGACGGCTGATCGACGCCCAATCGGGTATTCGCACCATCACCTCTTTCGATACGTCGGACTTGCCGGCCAAGGTCGCCGGTCAAATCCCGCTTGGCCAAGGCAAGGGTGAATTTAACGCCGATGATGTCCTGACCCCGAAAGATCGCCGCCGGGTCGACGATTTTATCGTCTACGGCATGGCCGCGGCACAGGAAGCGGTCGCCGATTCGGGCTGGGTGCCTAACGGCGAAGAAGATCAATTCAAAACCGGCGTGCTGATCGGCTCGGGTATCGGCGGCCTGCCGGAAATTTCCCGTGGCGCGTTAACGGTCGATTGCGAATCCGGTGGCGGGGTCAGGCGGTTGTCGCCGTTTTTCATTCCGGCCAGCCTGATCAATCTGATTTCCGGGCAAGTTTCCATCAAATATGGCTTCAAAGGCCCCAACCACGCGGTCGTGACGGCATGTTCGACCGGCGCCCACGCCATCGGCGATGCGGCGCGCCTGATCATGTGGGAAGATGCCGATGTTATGGTCGCCGGCGGTGCCGAAGCCGCTTGCTGCCGGGTCGGCATGGCGGGGTTCTCGCAATCCAAGGCGTTATCGACCAAATTTAACGACACCCCCGAACAGGCCTCGCGGCCGTGGGATAAGGACCGCGATGGCTTCGTCATGGGCGAAGGTGCGGGCGTTGTCGTGCTTGAAGAACTGGAACACGCGAAGGCGCGCGGCGCCAAGATTTACGGCGAAATCGTCGGCTACGGATTGACCGGCGACGCCTTTCACATTACCGCGCCGACCCCCGACGGTAACGGCGCCTATCGCTGCATGTTGGCGGCCATGAAACGGGCCGGGATGAATCCCGAAGACATCGATTACGTCAACGCCCACGGCACATCGACCATGGCCGATGTCATCGAATTGGCGGCGGTCAAACGAGCCTTCGGTGACGCCGTGAATTCCATATCCATGTCGTCGACCAAATCGGCCATCGGCCATTTGTTGGGCGCCGCGGGGGCCGTCGAATCGATCTTTTCGATCCTCGCCATGAACAACGGCGTCGTGCCGCCGACGCTTAATCTCGACAATCCCGATGAAGGCTGCGACATCGACCTGGTCCCGCACCAGGCCAAGGAACGCAAAGTTGACGCCGTGCTGTCCAATTCCTTCGGGTTTGGCGGCACCAATGCGACGCTTATTTTCAAAAAATATTCTTAGGGTATTATGGGCGGCATGAGTCGCTTTATTTACCGCATACTTATCCTTTCCTTCCTGCTTGGGCTGGTCGGCGCCGGCGTTTTCGCCTGGGGTTACGGGCAGTACGTTAAGCCCGGCCCGGCCCAGGCCGAAAGCACGGTGATCATTCCCCGTGGCCGGGGCGTCGAAGGCATCGCAAATGCCCTGGAACAAGCCGGAATTATCCGCGACGCGCTGGTTTTTCGCCTCGGTGTGCGCCTCGGCGGGACCGACAAATCCTTGCGGGCGGGCGAATATGTTTTCCCGGCGCTGATCAGTCCTCAGCAAGCCGCCGCTATCCTGATTAGCGGCAAAACGGTGGTCCGTCGCCTGACCGTCGCCGAAGGGCTAACGACCCGGCAAGTGCTGGAACAGATTTTGGCGACCGATGGCCTCCAGGGAGACATCATCGCCGCCTATGGCGAAGGCGCCTTGTTGCCGGAAACCTATCATTTTTCCTTCGGCGATCGTCGTGACGAGCTGGCCGAACGGATGGCCGCCTCGATGAGCAAGCTGGTTGCAAAATTGTGGCAGTCCCGCGCCTCGGGCCTGCCGCTGCACAGCCCTGATGAAGCCCTGGTGCTGGCGTCCATTGTCGAAAAGGAAACCGCTATAGCCGCCGAACGGCCGCGCATCGCCGGAGTCTTCATAAACCGCTTGGAAAAAAACATGCGCCTGCAATCGGACCCGACCGTCGCTTATGGCCTGACGCTCGGCGGCGAACCCCTAAGCCGGCCCCTAAACCGTGCCGACCTGAAGCGCCCGACGCCCTATAACACCTATATGATCAACGGCCTGCCGCCGGGCCCCATCGCCAATCCGGGGGCCGCCGCCATCGCCGCCGTGCTCAATCCTGAAAAGACCACCGATATCTATTTCGTCGCCGACGGCGGCGGCGGCCACGTCTTCTCCCGAACCCTGAAAGAACACAATCGAAACGTCGCAAAATGGCGCAAGATCAGGGATTCACAAGCACAATAAAAGGGGAGTCAGTACTTGTTCGGCATGCGGCTGAGCAAGCGATTCGCCCATCCCGTCGGAAGCAATGTGAGGAATCGCATGGCGGTCGCCATGGGCCAGGGAAAGGCGATGACAATGCGGTTTTTAGCCAGACCTTTGGCGATGATCCGGGCCGCCTTGTCGGGCTGCATCAACATTGGCATTTTAAATTTGTTTTTTGCAGTTAGCCTGGTTGCGATGAAGCCGGGGCAGATCACCGAAACTTCAATTCCATGGTGCCTGAGGCGGCCGCGCAAGGCTTCACCATAGGCCTTGACCATAACCTTGCTGCTTGAATAGGCGGGCGAATTTGGCATACCGATGAAGCCAGCCAGTGAACTTACCAGCGCGATTTGTCCGGTCTCGCGTTGCCTCATGCGCTCGACCGCTGGGAAAGTGGTGTTCAGGACTCCCGCCATGTTGACGGCGAAGATGTCGCGGGTTGAATTTTCATCCGGCCCGCTGCCGCCAGTGCCGGCATTGGCGATGACCAAATCGAGCGGATGATTATCGTCGATGCGTTCGATCCAGGCGCGCATGGCGTCCCGGTCGGTGACATCGATGGTTTCGGACGCAACGTCGGCGCCGCGCTCGCGGCAGTGCCCGGCGACCGCCTGCAGCCGTTCGTCATCGCGTCCCGAAAGCGCCAGAAACACCCCCGGTGCGGCATATTGCAAGGCCAAGGCCTCGCCGATGCCGCTGGAACCGCCGGTAATCAGGATCGATCTTGGATTTTTCATGCTACCTTTATAGGGAGGGGCGATGAACATGGCTAGCCGCCTCGGCGCTTGTTGCCGGGGCGCGTGGCGGCTATAAGTTTGACACGTTTAAAAGACGGCAGGAGACATTTGTTGGCGACATATTCGATGACCGGTTTCGCCCGTACCGAGGGCTATGACGACCATTGCTCGTGGGTGTGGGAAGCGCGCAGCGTCAATGGCAAGGGCCTGGACGTGCGCTGCCGCCTGCCATCGGGATTTGAAAACCTGGAACAACAAGTTCGCGATCGCACCAAAACCGCGCTCAGGCGGGGCAATGTAACGGTTAACCTGGCCGTTACCTGGGTCAAGAGCGCCGGTGCCTACCGGGTCAATGAAGACGTGCTGGATGGCTTGGTGGCGATGCTGCCCCTCCTGTCGGACAAGGTTCCCGGTGCGACCCCGGCCAGCCTCGATGGCCTGCTCGCCCTGAAGGGCGTGATTGAAATTCGCGACGACGTGCAGTCCGACGAAGATCGCGCCGAACTTGAAGGTGGCGTTATGTCGGGGTTGGATGAAACCCTGGCGGCTCTTTCGGCCATGCGCCGCGACGAAGGTGAACATCTGGCCAGGGTTTTGGGCGAACAGCTCGATGGCATCGAGGCCTTGTGCGCCGATGCCACCAGTCTGGCGGTGTTGCAGCCCGAGGCAATCCGCCGGCGTTTGGCTGAACAGGTGGCGGCGCTCATGGTCGATGTCCCCGAATTACCCGCCGAACGACTGGCCCAGGAAGCCGCCGTGTTGATGATTAAGGCCGATATCGCCGAAGAACTGGACCGCCTGAGCGCCCATGTTGCCGCCGCCCGGACGCTGATGGCCGATGAAATGGCGGTCGGCCGAAAGCTCGATTTCCTGTGTCAGGAATTTATGCGGGAAGCCAATACGCTGTGTTCAAAATCTTCCGATATCGAATTGACCCGCATCGGCCTCGACCTGAAGGCGCTGATCGAACAATTCCGGGAACAGGTGCAAAACATCGAATGACGAACAGCAAAGACCTTGACCGTCGCGGCTTGATGCTGGTGTTGTCCTCGCCTTCGGGGGCCGGTAAATCGACCATTTCCCGCGCTTTGATGGATCGCGATGACAACCTGATCATGTCGGTTTCGGCGACCACGCGCGAAGCCCGTCCCGGCGAAGTGAATGGCGTCGATTATTTCTTTATCGACAAGCCAACCTTCGATGAGATGGTCCGGGACGGCAAAATGCTGGAACACGCCCGGGTTTTTGAAAATTATTACGGCACCCCCAGGGAACCTGTCGAAACGGCCCTGGCATCGGGTCGGGATGTCATGTTCGATGTCGATTGGCAGGGCACCCAGCAACTGGCTGAAAATGCGGCGAAGGATTTGGTTCGGGTGTTTATTCTGCCGCCTTCCATGGAAGAACTGGAACGGCGATTGTACAATCGCGCCCAGGATAGTGCAGAGGTGGTCAAGAAACGCATGGCCGAGGCGAATTCGGAAATGAGCCATTATCCGGAATATGACTACATCGTCGTCAATACTGATATCGACGCCAGTATCGCCCGTGTCGAGGCGATCCTGGCCGCCGAACGCCTGAAGCTGGAACGCCAGATCGGCGTTCACGATTTCATTGCCGATATGTGCGGCGACGCCGACTGATGGATGCCGACCGGATCGCCGCCGCCGCCGCCCATCTGGGCGATCTGCGCCAAAGGGGTCAACCCGTGGCGTTTCCGGACGACCTGCGCCCCGACACTGAAGACGACGCCTACGCCATCCAAGCGGCCCTGCACCAGTGGCAGCGGGCGGGGGGTCAGGGCGATTTAGCCGGGTACAAGATCGGCTGCACGACGCCGGTGATGCAGGAAATTCTGCAAATCCCCAATCCCGCCTTCGGCGGTGTGCTGGCCCGCAATGTTTTCAGGGACCGCGCCGAAATTCCCTTCGCCAACCTTCGTAAACCCGGCATCGAATGCGAAATCGCCATGCGTCTGGCCGTCGACCTGCCGCCGGGCGGCGCGCCCTACACCCGCGAAACGGTATCGCCGGCTATCGGCGCCTGCATGGCGGCCATTGAATTGGTCGACAACCGGTATGGCGATTTCCTGGCAACCGGGGCGCCGGTGATGATGGCCGATGACTTTTTCCAGTCGGCCTGCATTTTGGGCGCCGAGGTCACGGACTGGCGAAATTTCGATCTGGCCGATCTCGAAGGCCGAACCTTCGTCAATGGTAAATTGGCGGCCAGCGGTCCGGGGTCGGACGTCCTGGGCCATCCGCTGGAAGCCATTGTCTGGCTGGCGAATAAATTTTCCGGCCAGGGCCGCGGCTTGAAAGCCGGTAGTATCATCATGACCGGATCGCTGGCGGCGGTGCAGTGGATTGACGCGTCCCCGGCCGACATCATGATATCTATCGATGGCCTGGGCGATGTTTCGCTGTTGCTGACTTAGTCGGCAACCGCCCTGGCGATGGCGCAAAACTGTTCGACGGATAGCGTTTCGGCCCGCGCCGTGGGGTCGATCCCCAGGCTTTCCAGGTCCAGGTTCAGGTGGCGCAGGCTGGCCCGCAACATCTTGCGGCGTTGACCAAAGGCCGCCGCTGTAACTTTTTCCAGCACCGCCATATCGGCCGGGGCCAGCGGTTCGCTGCGGGGGGTCAGGGTGATCACCGCGCTGTCAATTTTCGGCGGCGGCGTGAAGGCGGTTCGGGCAATGTTGAAATCAAAGCGGGCCTCGCACAGCCATTGGGTGATCACCGCCAGCCGCCCGAAGGCCTTGCTGCCGGGTTCTGCGGTGATGCGGTCGGCGACTTCCTTCTGGAACATCAGGGTCAGGCTGTCGAACTGCTTGATCTGTTTCAGCCACCGGATCAACAAAGGCGTGGCGATGTTGTAGGGCAGGTTGGCGACGATGCGCCGCGGGGCCGCACAAAGCGTCGTCAAATCTGTTTCCAGCGCGTCACCTTCGATGACCTGCAACCGACCCGGATAGGCCGCCGCCAAATCGCCAAGCGCGGTGACGCAGCGGGGGTCTGTCTCAAGCGCGAAGACCCGGCGCGCCCCCTCCGCCAGCAGCGCCCGGGTCAGGCCGCCGGGGCCGGGGCCGATTTCGATAATATCGCAATTGGTGAGATCACCTGCGGCCCGCGCGATACGACCGGTCAGGTTGAGATCGAGCAGAAAATGCTGACCGAGCTTCTTGCGGGCATCGAGGCCATACTGTGCGATCACCTGTTTCAGCGGCGGCAGGTCGGGGTCGGTCATCATTTAGCACGCCGATCGGCCATTTCGGCGGCCAGCGAGAGGGCGGCGAGCAGGCTGGTTTCATTGGCCTGGCCGGTGCCCGCGATATCAAAAGCGGTGCCGTGATCGGGCGAGGTCCGCACGAACGGCAGGCCCAGGGTAACGTTGACGGCGCCGTCAAAATCGACGGTCTTGATGGGGATCAGGGCCTGATCGTGGTACATGCAAATAGCGGCGTCATAACGTCCGCGCGCCGCCTCGTGGAACAGGGTATCGGGGGGCCAGGGGCCGCTGGCGTCGATGCCGCGTTTTACCAGTTCTGCGATGGCCGGGGCGATGATGGTGCCTTCTTCGCTGCCCATGCCGCCGCCTTCCCCGGCATGGGGGTTAAGGCCGGCGACGGCCAGTCGCGGACGGGCGATGGCGAAATCGCGGCTCAAGGCATCCGCTGTGATTTGGGCGATGGTGATGATATTTTCCATGCTCAGACTGTCGATGGCCTCACGCAGGCCGACATGTACGGTGACCGGCACGACCCGCAGCGACGGGCACGCCAGCATCATCACCGGTGGCGTCGCGATACCGGCCAGCGCCGCCAGGTATTCCGTGTGGCCGGGAAATTTGAACCCCGCCTGATACAGGCTTTGCTTATGGATCGGGTTGGTGACGACGGCCCCGGCCTGGCCGGCTTCGACCAGGCGGACGGCCGTTTCGATGGCCCCCAGGACGGCCGGAGCGTTGTCCGGATTTGGCGTGCCGGTGGCGACCGGTGCGCTAAGGGATTGGTGCAGGACCGGCAGGGCGGATGCGAACACACCGGGGGCTTGATCCGGGGCATCAATTGTCTTGATAGGCACGGATATTCCGATGTTTTTTGACACCGTTTCCAGATGGTCGGTATCGGCGATCAGAAAAAAAGGCTTCGCCGTCTTGTCATCGTGGAGCCGCCGCCAGGCCTTGATGCTGATTTCACCGCCGATACCGGCCGGGTCGCCCATGGTCAATGCCAAGGGGTGCATGGCTATATCCTGATATCCAGGAAAGCGGTGCGGCGAAGATCGCGCAGATGCCGTCGGGCCAGAATATCTAACCGATCATTGAGAAGACTACTTTCGATTTTGTCCCGGAATTCGGACAAGGACAATTTGCCCTCTCGTTCACAAACCATCAGGACGACGATGCCATTACCGGAATGGATCGCCTGGGAGGGTTTCCCGACCTCAATATTTTCCACCAGCTTGCGGGTTAGCGGCGGCATTGACGCGACCTTTATCTTGCCCAGTTTTCCCGAAAGGGCCGACCCGGTCTGCCGACCGATTTCTGCCATATCGACGCAACTGGTTGCCGCGGCGGTCATTTTAGCGGCGGTATCCATGCCGGCCTTGATGTCGGCATCGGACGGAGAAAGCGCAATAGGCAGGAACACCTGATACAAATCGACCTGTTCGTTTGCCGAGACCAGGCCTTGGCCAATTCGAGATTTGCGTTTGAGCAAAATGTGGAAGCCGGAAATTGTTTGAATTGCTTCTGAAAGGCTGTCATCTGCCATGGAGACGACGGCCTTATCCAGTTTGGTAGCCAGTTGACCCTGCCGGACCCAGCCTAAGTCACCGCCGACAGCGGCAGCGGCGCTTTGCGAAAAGTTTCGCGCCAAAACGCTGAATTGTGCACCGTCCTTTAGTTGTGAAATTATATTGTTGGCGGCATCGAGTTGCTTTTGCGAATTTTCCGGACTGTTGACGGGCAGAAAAATTTCGCCAACAAGATATTCCGGCTTGCCGACGCCATTTTTGATTTCGGTAATAATTTCGTCAATTTCCTCGCTACCGATGGATATTTCTGAACGGAACAACCGGTTTATGGTGCGCCCCCAGGCGATCTGAGCGTTCAACTGGCCTACCAGAACTTCTTTATCGACATATATTTCGGTGAGATTTTGCGAAAGTTCTTCCGTCGTCAAATTGCTGGCGCCGGCGATATCGGCGTACGCGCGTTCGAGCTCTTTATCGGTAATCTTTACGCCAAGGCGTTCGGATTCCTGCATCTGAAGTTTTTCGTTGATCAACTGGTTCAAGACCTGACCCGTATAACGTTCTCGGTTTTCCGGTGTGTTGGCTTGAGTGGACCTGGCGATTAGCAGATTAATCCGCATTTGAAGATCATAGAACGAGATGACTTCTTCGTTGACCACCGCGGCGATGCCAAGGGTCTGCTGGGCCCTGGGGGAACCTGTGGGGGATATCAGGAGCATCGCCAAAGCCATGGCGATTGCTGAAAGACAAATACGGTGTAGGGCTAATTTCATTTGTGGCCGTGCTGTTCGGTGATTTCTAAAAGTCTTCGGTAACGCTGTTTTATGGTGCCGCGGGGTTTGTCAGTATCCATCAATTCTTGAACAGATCAACGCTAGGGGAAATTTCGCCGAGCGTTTTGAACAGAATACGGAAGATGACGGAGTCTTCGGGGCGCAGATCACGATCTTCGAAGAAGGTCCTGGAAAAACCGGAAGATAGCAAGAAGCATTCGTCTTCATAGGTCATATCGAGATTGAGAGAGCGAAATTCTTCGGCGGCCAGATCCTGAGTTGCGCTGAACGATCCTCGCCAGAATCGGTTGAACTGGGAAGTGAGATTGGTCCTTAATTCCTCACGACCAGCGAATTCACCATCTTTTTGAGGGTCGATGAAGGTATAATTCGATGTCAGGGTAAGCGCCGGCCCGCCGACGGAAACGCTCAGTTCATTGCGTTCGAAATCCAGTCTCTTTTTGTCGATACGGGTGCGGTAGTTGAGATCGAAAAACCTTCCGGGTGAGGCATGCAGGCGTCCGACGATGTCGGAGAAGTTGGTTTCCAACCCGGAGCCGGATGCAAACGTATCATCCACCTTGTAACGATAGCTTTGACCCACCAGCAGGGTCGTATTGCCCCCCTTGCGGCCAAAGACACCCCATTTGAAGCCATAATTGATGCGCGGGCCGCCTTCGACCCGGTCGAGCCCGGAAAACCGGTTGGTGCTGAACAGGTTGGTGTCATCGAATTCGAAATTCAGGCTGTCTTCATCGGGAATGGTATCGGGATTACCGCCATATGGGCTGATCACGACCGAAGCGATAGGTTCGAACAATTGGTAGACATTGCCATTCCGGCCTTCTTCACGAATAAACGGATAGCGCCAGTCGAGCGCAATCTGGGGCAGCAATCGGTGTGAAATGCCGGAATATACGTCGCCATTATCCTTGGTCAGGTTATCGACGTGGTATAGGTCGCCCCGTAGTGATGCCGACAGGGTATAGGTATCGCCCATGGCCGACGTATAGGGAAGCTGCCAGCCGCTTTGGGCGGAAAACCGGCGAGTGTCATTGCCTGTGGAACGGGTTAGCGCCACGAAATTGAGATTGAGATTGGTCTGGCCGCCGAAACGATCCGGTTCACTTTCATGAGCGAATTCCGCATAAGGCAGAATAAGCGGTGTTGCCTCATCGGTCGTCCCTTCTTGCAAGGACTGGAAGTCAGTGGCGTTGACATAGAAATAATTACGTTTTCTGAAACCTTCGGCAAACGCCTGCGAGGCCAGAGAATTCCGGACTTCCGGCAGGGTGTTGTCCTGGGTGAATTTAAATCTCGACGTATAGGTGTCGTCGGTCGCCCGGTTGACATCGAACCCCCAGCGCCAGGTTTCGTCGAAATCGAACCGACCTTTGCTGGCAATATGGCCCCTGAATCCACCAATGCCATTTTCGGTGGAATAGGCTTGTTCATTGTCGGGGGTGTTTTGGGTGATCGACCCCTTGGTCGTTAACTCGCCTTCGATAAATTTATGACGATATTCCCCGGCCATCACGAGGCCTTGTTTTCCGGTAAATACCGGAATCAGGGTGGCATCGGAATTGGGCGCGATATTAAGAAAATACGGGGTGGCGAGGGTCGCGCCGAGGGTCGAGGAGGATCCGAACGACGGGGCCAGAAAACCGCTTCGCCGTTTTACCGTCGGGTCAGGATGGGACAGATACGGTGTGTACATCACCGGAACTCCCGCGACCTCCAGCCAGGCATCGGTATATTCGATGGTTTGGCGGTTTCTATCATGAACGACTTTAACGGCCTTGATTTGCCACAACGGCGGCCGGGTTGGGTCTTCTTCGCATAACTTGCAGGCCGAATAGACCACCTGGCGCATATCCAGGCGGTTACCGTTGGTTCGCCTGCCGCCACTGGATGCGAGCAGCGCCTTGTCGCTCAGCACCGCCCGCAGGTTTTGGACAACGCCATTTTTGAAGTCGCCATCGAGTTCCATGAATTCAGCGAACAAGACTTCTCCGCTGGGTTCCATCAATGTGACGTTGCCCGATGCGCTGAGCAGGTCCTGGCGACGGTTGTAGACGATAATGTCGGCATAAAGGATGCGCGGATCGTTGATAACCTTCACATTTCCGCGCGCCGTAATGATATCCAGTTCCCGGTCATACTGCATTTCGTCGGCGGAAAACCGGATGTCATTTTCCTGGGCGATTGTATCGCTCTCGCCGTCGCCGGTCGCCGCCGGTGCCGGCCCGGGCAGGGCGATGGGCAACAAGAGCAGGGCGAAGAGGATGGTTTTGATCGGTTTGAGCATCACCTGCTAACCATCTTCGAGATGGAGCAACATGGCAAGGCCAAGTAGCGTGGTAACGCCCGATGGTGTCCATGCCGCGAGCGTTACGGGGATGCTGTCAGACAAGCCGAGCGCGAACACGACATCGGAAAAGAAGTACAACAAGAACCCGGTCAGGACACCGCCGGCGACCACGAATATAGTGCCGCCGCGACGGGATTGGCGCAGTGTGAACGTCGCGGCAATCAGCACCATGGCGCACATCAGCAGGGGCGTCGCGAGCAACGTATGCCAGTGTAAGCGGTGCCGGATCGCCGAAAATCCAGCTTTTTCAAGGGTCTTGATGAAAGCCGGCAGGTCCCAGAACGACATGGTTTCCGGCGGCGCAAAATTATCCTGGATGGAAACCAGCGTCAGATCCGTTTCCAGCCAGAATTCATCTGAAAAACGCGACGGCTCATCCGGGGTATGGGTCCATACCGCGCGCATGTGCCAAAATCCGTCTTCCAGTTTGGCGCTGTCGGCATCGATGCGCCGGATAAATTTGTCCGCCCCTTCGTAGATGAAGACATTTACAGCGCCCAATTCCACATCGGCGCCTTGTTGCAAAACGGATTTGGCGAAGATAACCGATTGGCCTTCGGCGTTGGACTGGCGCAACCACAACCCTGAATCAGACAGCGCCAGAAAACTGGTCTGTCCCTTAAACGCAGCGGCTTCGACTCTTTCGAAACGGGATAAAGTAACCGACGTCAACGGGTTGAACACGGCAACCTTGAGGATTCCCAGCGTCAATGCCAGCAAAAGGACGGGCAACAAGAACTGCCAGGCGGAAACCCCGGCGGCGCGCGATACCACCAGTTCATGATTCCGGGTCAGGCGCCAAAAAGCCGCCATGGCCCCAAATAATACGGCGAACGGAAACAATTGCTGGCCCATATGGGGTAATTTCAGGGCCGCCATTTCCATGATCAGGGCAAAGCTGATATCGGGTTTTGCTGCGGCACGGCGTAAAAGTTCAATACTGTCGACCAGGAATATCAGGGACAGCAGGACGACAAAAACAGCCATAAAACTGACCAGAAACTGCCAGCCGATGTATGTCGACATTGTTGGTGATAGCCGCATGTCGTTTAAGCCGCCATCTGAGGGGAGCCGGTTCTTTTTGTTCCGGGCATGCGCATGACAAAATACAGGCCACCAATAACCGGTATGGCGCTAAATCCATACATCAGGGGGATCAGCGCCAGGTTTTTGGCGGCGGCGTTTTCCAGTGCCAGCATGGAGGCAAGGTACACAGCGGCGATAAGGGATGCCATCAGAATACGCCGCGATTGCGTCCGCCGCGTGAAGCTGCCCGATATCAGAAATGCCAGGGCGATCATCGTGTATCCCAGCGAAGATAGCGGCGACAGCAATCGCTTATGCCCTTCAATCGTGAATTTCCCGAAGTCCTTGGGGTCCAGGGTCGGATCTTCTTCAAGATGAAAAAGCTCGTACACCGAGCGTTCCCTGGCTTCGCGGTAGCGGCTGGCAATGTTTTCATTGCGCCCCTCCATCTCGAATATATAGCGGTCGAAATACAGAATCGAAAGCTGATGAGTGCCCTTGTCGACAATTTGCCTGTTGCCGTTGAACATAACCACGCGGGAGCCGCTTTTGCCTTCGACCAGGGCGCCCCGTTCGGCCAGGTGGGTCACCGGCTTGTCGGGGTTGCGGCCATCATAAACCAGAATGCCGTGCAATTGCCCGTCGCTGGACCGTTCGCGCACATAGACCGTGATATTTTTTGATAATTCGTTGAACGCCCCTTCCTGCAACAGGACATGAGAATAACTGTCGAGCAGTTCCCACTGCATTTCGCGGAACATGCGGTAGGATTGCGGCAGAAAAAACAGGTTCAAGGCATAACCGCAGGCGACAACGCCAAGGGTCAGTGTGACCGCCGGCACCGATAACCCGACCTGGCTTTGCCCCGAGGCCCGCATAACCACCAGTTCCCGGTCCGATATCAGTTTCGAATAGACGAAGACGACGACGATGAACAGCGCGACGGGCAGGACGATTGTCAGGAAATTGGGCAGCAGCAGCAGGTTCAATTGCAAGAAGGTGCCGGTGGAAATCCCGCGATTGACGATCATTTCGACCAATCGTAAGGATTGGGTCAGCCAGATAATGCACGTCAAACCAGCCGTGACCAGAACCATCCCTATGAACAGTTGCATCAGGATGTATTTATTGAAACCGTTCATCTTCGTTAATTTTTCCGCCGAATTGGTGGTCAAAATGTGCGAAAAACGCTAAAAAATCAAGGCTTAAACGGTTTTTCTTTATATTTCGTCAAAGTTGATTCCGGTGACCGATGGTCCGCCGCGCATGACTTTTTCGGCCAGGCCCGATACGTCGGTCAGGACATGATCTGCGTAAAAACGGGCGGTCGCGACTTTTGCCATGGCAAAAGGTTCTGTCGCGCCGGATTTGGTGACCGCCAATGCCGCCGCGCCCATCATCCAGCCGCCGGTGGTATGGCCCATCAGCGCCAGATACGGCACCGCCACGGCCAGGGCATCGTTAATGTTCCGCCCATAGCATGCGACGATCCAGTCCGTGGCTAATTTCAGTGACCCCAGGGCCTCTTCGAGACGCTTGGCGATGACCGACAGGTTCTCATCGCCGAGCGCATTCAAATCATCGATGACGCCATTGATTTCAGCTATCAGGAGGGCGACCGTGGCGCCGTTGTCACGGGCAACCTTGCGACCGATCAAGTCGATTGCCTGGATGCCGTTGGTGCCTTCGTAAATGGTCGCGATTCGGGCATCGCGCAGGTGCTGGGCGGCACCGGTTTCTTCGATATACCCCATGCCGCCATGAATCTGGATGCCGGTGCTGGCGATGTCGATACCGTTGTCGGTGGACCACGCCTTGACCACCGGAATCAACAAATCGACCAACGCTTGCGCCCGACCGCGGTGCCCCTCATCGGGATGGCGCTTGGCGGTGTCCAGCGTTGCCGCCGTGTAGTAAGACAAGGCGCGGGCGGCTTCCGTGCGGGCCTTCATGGACATCAGCATGCGTTTGACATCGGGGTGATGAATGATGGCGACCGGTTCCTGGCCTGCGCCGCCGGCGTCGCGGCTCTGGACACGTTCGCGGGCGAAATCCCGGGCTTGTTGAAAGGCCCGTTCGCCGATGGCGACACCTTGCAGGCCGACCGCCAGGCGGGCGTTATTCATCATCGTGAACATATAGCGGATGCCGTTGTTTTCTTCGCCGATGAGATAGCCGAACGCGCCGTCATTGTCGCCGAACGACATCACCGCGGTGGGACTGGCCGAAATACCCAGTTTGTGCTCGATGGAAACGCATCTCAGGTCGTTGCGTTCGCCAAGTGATCCATCGTCGTTGACCAAAAATTTGGGAACCACGAACAGCGAAATACCCTTGATGCCGGGTGGCGCATCGGGAACCCGGGCCAGCACCAGGTGGACAATGTTGTCGGTCATGTCGTGTTCGCCGTAAGTGATGAAGATCTTCTGGCCGGTGATTTTGTAGTGATCACCGTGGCGTTGCGCTTTCGATCTGACCCGCGCCAGGTCGGTTCCGGCCTGGGGTTCGGTCAAATTCATGGTGCCGTTCCAGGCGCCGCTGACCATTTTTTCCAGGAATCGGGCCTTCAAATCGTCCGAACCGTGTTCCGCCAGCAGCTCCACCGCGCCCTGGGTCAGCATCGGGCACAGGCCAAAGGCCATGTTGGCGGAACTCCACATTTCCGACAGTGCCGTCGAAATCAGCCACGGCAAGCCCTGACCACCATATTCGGGATCAAACGGCACGCCGTTCCAGCCGCCATCGACAAATTGGGCGTAGGCTTCCTTGACGCCTTTCGGTGTCCTGACGACCCCATTGTCGATATGACAGCCTTCGACATCGCCATTATGATTCAGGGGCGCTATGACATCGCCGGCCAATTTGCCGCCTTCTTCCAGGATGGCGTCGATAAGATCGGGCGTCGCGTCTTCGTATCCCGGCAGCTTGCCGATGCCGTCCAGATCACAAAGCTCGTTGATGACGAAGCGCATATCGTCGATGGGGGCTGCATATTCAGACATGGTGAATCCCTTGATGAATCAAATTTGATTCCGCCACAGTAAATCATTTTATCGGATAAAAAAATGGGGATGCTCCTTATCGGAACATCCCCAAACTAGGCTTTCTAGGAGGTCAGGTTTTAGTAAACGTCTTCACGGGTGTTATAGACGTTGAATTTACCCGTTGGTGTAACCAGACGCTTGTCCTTGATGACCTTTTTAACCTTAAGGGTCTTGTCATCAATGACGACGATTGCCGATTCCTGTTCCTTGCCGTTCCAGACAGAGAACCAGATTTCGGTGCCGGCCTTGTTGAATTCACCCTGAACAACCCGGCGAACGCCTTCGCTGATGCCGGAAAGTTCACCAATGGGAAGAACCTTGTATGGTTTATCCAGGTCGTTGATGTCGAACACGGCGATCGAAGAGGAAATTTCGGCTTCCGGGTTCAACGGGCTATCGACATACAGATGTTTTGATTTGGGGTGGGACTTGACGAACAGTGATCCGCCGCCCTGACCTTCAAGACTCTGTACAACTTTCCAGGCGCTTTTCGGGTGGCCCTTGGGGTCGGTTCCGATCAGGGCGATGGTGTCATCACCCAGATGGCTGGTCGCCCATACGGGTCCGAATTTTGGATGCATGAAGTTCGCACCACGTCCGGGATGAGGGGTTTTGCCAACGCCGTCGTCTTCGGTGATCAATTTCACCAGTTTGCCTTCCTTGGTATCGATAACGACAATCGTATTGCGCGCGTTTGCCGCCGTCAGGAAGTAACGACCGGTCGAATCGAGGCCACCGTCATGCAAGAACCGTTCGGCATCGATGGTCGTTACCTTGAGGTTTTTGATATCCTCGAAGTTGACCAACAGAATCTTGCCGGTTTCCTTGACGTTGACGATGAATTCGGGCCGGTAGTGCGAACTGATGATCGCGGCCACTCGGGGTTCAGGGTGATATTCCTGAGTATCCACGGTCATGCCACGGGTCGAGACGACCTTTAACGGTTCAAGCGTATTGCCGTCCATGATGACATATTGTGGCGGCCAGTAAGCACCGGCAATCGCGTACTTGTCTTCATAGCCCTTGGTCTTCGACGTTTCGACCGAACGGGCTTCCATGCCGACCTTGATCGAGGCCACCGTCGCAGGAGTTTTCATCCACAGGTCGATGACGTTGACCAGGGCATCACGACCGACCACGAACAGGTACCGGCCACTGGCCGAAATGCGGCTGATATGGACGGCATATCCAGTTTTGATGATGGTGTGGATCTTGTACGTGCCACCGTCGATCAGGGCGACTTCACCGGTATCGCGAAGGGTCACAGAGAACAGATTATCGATATCGATATTGTTCATTTTTTTGGTTGGACGATCCTTGGGCGGAATAATCACCTTCCAGGATTTCTTGATTTCCGCCATGCCCCATTCGGGCGGCACGGCCGGTTCGTTCAACAAGTAACGGGTCATCAGGTCCATCTGCTCTTCGCTTAAGGCTCCCGATGTGCCCCAGTTGGGCATACCCGAGGGCGAACCGTAGTTGATGAAGTCCTTGATGTAATCGAAACCGAGTTCTTTGGTTATTTTGGTGGTCAGGGGCTTGCCGGTGGCGCCTTTGCGTAGCACGCCGTGACAACCGGCGCACCGTTCAAAGTATATCTTATTGGCGCGCGTGTATTCTTCGTTGCTCATAATCGGGGCGCCGTCCTTGACGCCAGGCCGATCGACATTGGGCATCACGTCAAGCGACGGCTGATATTTACCACCAGGCGACGTTTGATGTTTCTCCAAATTCTTTGCTGTCGGCTTCTCGGCGGCTCCTGCCGGTACGGCCATCACAGCGGCAAGAATACCTGCCATGATCCAGCGGCCATTAGTAATATGCCAACCCATTTTAATTCTCCAATTTAGTCGTTTTCAAAAAAAACTGCCCCGTGGTCGGAAAATATCATTTGTCTGGTTATCCCGATCTCGATAAGGCCCCGCGACCGAACCCGATAAAGGAGTGACTCCGGTCAACTGGCGATAATAGGAACACAGTTCGCGATACATTGGGTTGACTTCCGTCAAGGCCGGGAACAAATTTGAAGCCTATCCATAATCTTTTCCAACAGGCGGCATCTGGCGGAGGTAATGCGTATGGCTCTGAAGCGGTGCCTCGGACTTTTCCCTCTTATACTTGTGACACTGTTGGCGTTTTGTGCAAACGCCGGGGCCAGCGAACTCGAACAATTTCTGAGCCAGGAAAACCTTGCCAAGGTTTTCCCCGATGCCGATCATGTCGGTGACACCGGCGGGCAGCCGCCATCGGCGCCGGTGTTTCACGACAACCGGCTTATCGGATACGTATATCTGACATCCGATGTCGTCAATTCGACGGGCTATTCCGGTAAGCCTGTGAAAATTCTCGCAGGGTTCGATCTTGCCGGCGTGATAACCGGGGCCATCGTCGTTGAACACCAGGAACCCATCCTTGTCCTGGGTATTCCCGACAGCGCCCTGGATACCTTCATCGCCCAATTCAAGGGCAAGGATTTACGTCGGCGGGTCAGGGTGGGGGCGCCTGCGGCAGATGGCGAGAGCGCCGTCGATATGGTCAGCGGCGCATCAATCACTTCATTGGTATTTAGCGACAGCGTTATGCGGGCCGGTCGGTCGGTCGCCCAGGCCTTCGGCGTTATTGGTGCCGCCGATCAATTGAGCCAGGGTGATATTGACCTGCAGACCTTCGTCGTAGCCGATTGGCCGACGCTTTTAAAAGATGGCTATCTCAGGCGCCTGCGCCTGACCAAGGGCGGTGTCGCCGCCGCCTTCTCCCGGTCCGAAACAGATGAAAACAAAGACAAGCTGTTTATCGATCTGGTTACCGGTTTGGTCACCCCAGCGGTCATCGGGCAAAATCTTTTTGGCTTCGCAAGTTACAATAAACTAATGAAGGAACTGGGCCCGGACGGCCATGCCATCATGGTCGCCGGGCATGGCTTTTATTCTTTCCGGGGATACAATTACCGTCGCTCGGGTTCTTTCGAACGCCTGCAACTGGTGCAGGGCGGCAAGACGCATCGCCTGACCTTGGAAATGCACCAGATTGCACCGAAGTTCATGATCGGCAAAGCGGCTGAATTTCGCGAAGTCAGTCTTTTCTCGCTGCCGCCGAAAACCGGTTTTAACCCGGCCAAGCCCTGGCGTCTTGAATTGCTGGTCGAAGAAAGCGCCGCCGATGGCGCCCCCCGTTTTGCGGGATTTCCTCTCAACTACGTGATTCCTGAAAAATTGCTCAAGGCATCGGTCGCCACGTCTGTTGGTCAGCAACAGGCGACGATTGATCGACCGCTATGGGAAAATCAGTGGCTGGAAAATATCCCCCATATTGTCATCCTGACGATTGCCCTGACATTGCTTGCCGGCTTGTTGGTGTTTGAAGACGGGGTGACCCGCCACGGCCGGTCGGTGGACATGTTCCGTATGGGATACTTGCTGTTCACCCTGTTTTATCTCGGCTGGTTCGTATCCGCCCAGCTATCGGTGATCAATGTCCTGACCTTTATTCATGCCTTGTTGACTGATTTCAGTTGGGATTTCTTCTTGCTTGAACCGCTGATTTTTATCCTGTGGGGATTCGTCGCCCTGGTCTTGCTGTTTTGGGGGCGGGGCGTGTTCTGTGGCTGGTTATGCCCGTTCGGCGCGTTGCAGGAATTGACCAACAGAATTGCGACCTGGTTGAAGATCCCGCAAATAGAATTGCCGTTTGCCGTCAATGAACGTTTGTGGGCGATCAAGTACATCATATTCCTGGGGCTTCTGGCGCTGTCGCTGGGGCCGGCCGAAATGGCCGAAAAAATGACCGAGGTCGAACCGTTCAAGACCGCCATTTCGTTGAAGTTTATGCGCGCCTGGCCGTTTGTGGTTTATGGGCTGGGAATCCTCACCGCATCGTTGTTCCTGAACCGCATATTTTGCCGCTACCTGTGCCCGCTGGGTGCGGCGCTGGCGATTCCGGCCAACAACCGAATGTTCGACTGGCTCAAACGCCACCATCAATGCGGCGTCGATTGCCAGGTCTGCGCCATTCGTTGCCCCGTTCAGGCGATCCATCCCGATGGTCATATCGATTTGCACGAATGCATTTACTGTCTTGATTGCCAGAGCGTTTATCATGACGACACGCTGTGCCCACCGATGGTCGATAAACGCCGTCGGCGCGAACGCCGCGAGGCCATGGAACGGGGTGAAGACGTGCAACGGGGAGGCGCAAAATGAGCATTAACGCAGCTTCACGGAACCTGAGCCGCCGCCGTTTTATTTCGCTCACCGCGGCATTTAGCGCGACCCTGCTGGCCGGCACCACGGCCACGGCCGCACCCAGGGCCATACGCTGGCGGGGCGTGGTGTTGGGGGCCGAGGCCGAAATCATCATTCATCATCCCGACCCGGTCCTGGCCCGGCGATTGATCGCCGCCAGTCTCGATGAAGTGGCGCGGCTGGAAAGGGTGTTCAGCCTGTATCGGGCCGATTCCGAACTGGTGGCCCTAAACGACGCGGGCAGACTCGCCCGGCCCAGCCATGACATGCTGCGCCTGCTTTCCCTAAGCCGCCGAATAGCAAATCTAAGCGGCGGCGCGTTTGACGTATCGGTGCAACCCTTGTGGCGCCTGTACGCAGATCATTTCAGCCAACCGGGCGCCGATCCCGCAGGTCCCGGCGCGGCGGCGATTGCGGCGGCCGCCCGGCGGGTCGATTACCGGGCGATCAGCTTCGATACCACCGCGGTGCGCTTCGAAAAGCCCGGCATGGCGTTGACCTTCAATGGCATCGCCCAGGGCTATATTACCGACCGGGTCGCGGGCCTGCTACGCGGCGGCGGCCTTGGTCATGTGTTGACCAATATGGGGGAAATATATGCCGCCGGTGGCGCCGACGATGGGCGACCGTGGCGAATCGAAAGCCCGGCCAGCGGTGGTGTGGTGGATGTGACGGACGGCGCCGTCGCCACATCGCAAGGGGCAGGGACGGTGTTTGATAGGGCGGGTCGGCATCATCACCTGCTGGACCCGCACAGTGGCCATTGCGCGGCATACTATGACGCCGTGACGGTGGTTTCTGGCGATGCCGCCACAGCGGACGCCTTGTCGACCGCCCTGTATGCGTTGCCGCCAGACCGCGCCGAAGCGGTAGTGGCGGCACTGCCGGGAACGACGGCCTTTTTTAAAGAACCTTCCCGGGGTTAAGAATGCCGTCCGGGTCCAGGGTCTGTTTGATCTGCCGCATCAGGTCGATTTCGACATCGGACTTATAGAGCGCCAGGTCATCGCGTTTTAGCATGCCGATGCCGTGTTCGGCGCTGAAGCTGCCGTCCATCTGCATGACCAGATCATGAATCTGGCGATTAAAGTCTTTCCACATGTCCAGGAATGTCTCACCGGCCATGTCGACGGGTTGGCTCAGATTGAAATGGATGTTGCCATCGCCGGCGTGGCCGAAGGCGCAGACGCGAATACCGGGCAGGGCGCCTTCAACCAGGGCGGTGGCCCGGGCGAGAAAATCGGGCACGCTGGAAACCGGCACCGCGACGTCGTGCTTGATCGACGCGCCTTCGTATTTCTGGGCTTCCGGGATGGTTTCGCGCAGCCGCCATAAATCCTGTGCCTGGGCGCCGCTTTCGGCGATTACCGCGTCGGCGATGATGCCGTCTTCCAGGGCCTGGCCAAGCACCGTTTCCAGGGTCTCGCGCAGGTCCTTGCCCATGCCGCCGGTTTCCAGCAAGGCATATTGGCCGTGGTGCTCATCGAACGGGTCGGTGCAGTTCTCGATGTGCTGCACGGTAATTTCGAAGGCGAAGCGGTTGATGATTTCAAACGCCGTCAAACCGTCGCCGACGGCATCCCGCACGCGGCGGAACAGTTCCAGCACGGCGGGCGCATCGGCGGCGGCGCACAGGGCGGTTTCCTGGTGTTTGGGCAGGGCATACAGCTTCAACACACAGGCGGTGATGATGCCCAGGGTGCCTTCGGATCCCATGAACAGGTGTTTCAGGTCATATCCCGTATTGTCCTTGCGCAGGGCGCTCAGGCCATCCCATTTGCGACCATCGGCCAGCACCACTTCAAGGCCCAGGACAAGGTCTCGCGCATTGCCATAACGCAACACCTGGACGCCGCCGGCATTGGTCGCAAGGTTACCGCCGATGCGGCAGGACCCTTCCGCGCCCAGACTCAAAGGGAACAATAGGCCAGAATCCCTGGCCGCCTGTTGAATGTCGGCCAGGATGACGCCGGCTTCCACCGTCATGGTCTGGTTTAAAGGGTCGATCTCGCGGATTTTGTTCAGGCGTTCGGTGGCGAGCACGATACCGCAACGGTCCGTATACAGGGGGACGCCGCCGCCGACCAACCCGGTATTGCCGCCCTGAGGCGTTACGCAAATGCCAACTTTTGCGCAAATAGCCAGGACCCCGGCGACTTCATCGGCCGTGGCGGGTCGGGCGATACCGGCGCAGGCTCCCTGAAACAAACCCCGGTGTTCGACCAGGTAGGGAGCCATATCGGTGGCATCGTCGATCCAGCCGGACGGTCCCAGCAAATCGCGGATGGTCTGCAATGATGTGGTTTGGGCCGCCGTTTGTTTTGTCATAATGGCGGCCATAATGGCGTTTGCCGAGAAAGCAAACAAGGGGACTCTGTTCGCTGTCGCTATTTAGTACGGGTCTTTTCCTCGACACCGAAAGTTTACGTATGGCAAACTGTTTGGTGCAGTATTGAACGACTGGCAATCATCGGGAGCAGCGCATTTTGAACGACACCGACGGCAAGCAGAATTTATCGGCCGTCTTTTGTGCTGACGCATTGGATTACGACCGGCAGAAGGGATCGGGCAATCTCGCCGTCGATCAAATGCGCGACAAATCCCTTGATCTGCTGTCCATTCAGGTCAAAAGACATAACGGGCAGGTCTTTCGGGGGGCCGGCGATGCCGTCGTGGCGAAATTCGCCACTGCGGTTGCCGCCGTTAAATGCGCCGTATCGTTCCTGAAGCTGCTGGAAGCGGACAATCGTAACGTCGCCGACGATGATAAAATACAATATCGGGTCGGTATCAATCTGGGCAATGTGACGGTCGATCGGGAAAAAATTCACGGGCCCGGGCTCGACATTGCGGCGCGACTGGAAAACCTGGCCGATCCCGGTGGTATTTGCGTGTCGGCCCCGGTGCGAGACAGCATCCGCGATTCGTTCGATTTCGACTATGAAGATATGGGCGACCAGCACGTCAAGAATATTGCCACGCCGATACGGGCCTTTCGACTGGCACCCGCCGGTACGCTAACGAAAGCCCTGCCGGAAATTGCACAAGTTGTGGAAAAACCAAAATCCAGAAAGTATTTCTGGATGGTCGGCGGCGGTATCCTGGCCGTGGCGCTGGCGGCGCTAATTTTTCAATACCCGTGGGATAAATCTTCGACGCCTTTGGGCAGCGACAGGAATCTTTCAATAGCCGTCATGCCCTTTACAAATATGAGCGATGACGCCGAGCAGGAATATTTCTCCGACGGAATGACCGAAGATCTGATTACCGATCTCTCGAAAGTGTCCGCCTTGATCGTCACATCGCGAACCTCGACCTTCGCCTATAAAGGCAAATCACCCGATATCCGGACCGTCGCCAAAGAACTAAACGTCAGGTACGTGGTCGAAGGCAGCGTCCGCAAGATTGGCGGGCGAATCAGAATCAATGCCCAGTTGATCGATGCTGTGAGCGGCGATCATATATGGGCGGAACGGTATGACCGCGAATTCAAGGATGTTTTGTTTCTTCAAGATGAAGTGCGCGGCAAGATCGTCGCGGCGCTGGCCGTGTCGCTCACTCCGGCGGAAGAAAAAAGCCTGGCCCGGCCGCTAACGGATAGCGCCGAAGCCTACGATTATTATTTGATGGCATTGCAATATGAATCCTACTTCACGCCGGAAGGTAATACTGATTCGAGACAATTTTTAGAGAAGGCGATCAACCTTGATCCGTCCTTCGCCGCCGCCTACGCCCACCTGGCCCAGTCCTATAGTTTGGCGGCGGAACTTGGCTGGTCCGATGATCCGCTGGGTGATTTGAAAAAGGGCCTGGTTCTGGCGAAAAACGCCGTCGCCCTGGATGACGAATTGCCGTTGGCGCATTGGTCGTTGGGCCGATTGTATTCCCGAAGGTCGATATTTAACGGACCCCTGGCCATTTCCGAAGCCGAAAGGGCCGTCGAACTGCAACCCAACAATGGCAACAATCATGCCCTTCTGGGGTATGTCCTGATATTTGTTGGGCGGGCGGAAGAGGCTGTTGAACATATCGAAAAGGCCATGCAAATTAATTCCCAGCCGCCGTACTGGTATCACATCGGGCTCGGCATGACGCAGTACTTCCAGGCACGTTACGAAAAATCGATTCAGTACTTTGAAAAGTCAAAAGAACAAAACTCTTCTGTCACCTGGCCCTATTGGTTCCTGGCATCGGCCTACGGTCATCTCGGCAAGATCGAAGAAGCCAAATGGGAACTCTCCGAACTGGAAGCGCTCGGCGATGCCCGCTCTCTCGAAGCCGGGGACAATACGACGGCGATGGTCGATCCGACCTACAGGGCGCTGTTCCTGGAAGGCCTGCGCAAGGCCGGGGTGCCTGAAAAGTAGACGAAAACCATTACCATTATAGGGTTTATATTCTGCTGTTTTCCTCGCCCTGATTGTTGCCGTATGCCACACTGTGCGCGATTTTTAGAATATCAAGAGAATCGTTGATTATCACACGGAGTCCCAAGCATTGAGCGACGCGGACCTGGAGCAAAAACTGGCGGTTATTCTTTACGCCGACGTCGCCGATTACAGTCGGCTTACGGGCGAAGACGAACTTGGAACCCATCAAAAGCTAAGCGTTTCCCTCGACTTGATTTCCGCTCAGGTTGCTAAATACGAAGGGCGCGTCGTCCATTACGCCGGTGATGCGGTGCTGGCAAAATTCGGCAGCGTGGTCGCCGCCGTTAAGTGCGCGGTTTCGTTTCAAAAACTTCTGGAAGCCGAAAACTGGCATGTCGCCGCTGAAGATCAACTGCGCTATCGGGTCGGGATTAATCTGGGTGAAGTGATCGTCGACCGGGACGATATCTATGGTGACGGAGTCAATATAGCGGCCCGCCTGGAAAGTCTGGCCGATCCCGGCGGTATCTGTGTTTCGGCAATCGTGCGTGAACAAATCGTCGGAAAACTTGACCTTCAGTTTGAAGACATAGGCGATCAAAACGTCAAAAATATTGCCCGGCCTATACATGCCTATCGGTTGCTGCTGGCGGGTACGCCTGGCTTGAAATCACCAATCAATGACAAGAATAAAAAGCCGCGGATCGGATTTGGGGTGTTCGGTGGCGGCGTTCTGGTTGTCGCATTGGCGATCTTTCTTTGGCAAACTCCGTGGGTGCCCCAACCGGTACCGACGGCGACCAAACCGGCATCGAACAGTGTCGCCGAAAACGTAAAAGATAATGTGATTTCCTTAGCCGTCCTGCCCTTCAACAACATGAGCAACGATCAGGAACAGGAATATTTCTCCGACGGCATGACGGAAGACCTGATCACCGATCTCTCGAAAATATCCGCATTGACTGTGACATCGCGAACATCGTCATTCGCCTACAAGGGCAAGTCGCCCGATATCCGCGCCGTGGCGAAAAATTTGAATGTCCGGTATGTGCTTGAAGGCAGCGTGCGAAAATTCAGCGGACGGGTCAGAATCAATGCCCAGTTAATTGATGCACTGACAGGAAATCATATATGGGCCGAACGATATGATCGTGATTTCAAGGATATTTTTATTGTTCAGGATGAAGTGCGCAAAAAAATCGTGACGGCGCTGGCGGTCTCGCTGACACCGGCCGAAGAAGAACAGTTCGCCCACCCGCAAACAAACAATGCGGAAGCCTATGACCTGTATTTGAAGGGCCTGCAGCAGGAAAGCTTTTTCACACCGGAAAGCAACACCGAATCCAAATTGTATTTTGAACAGGCGATTGAATTGGATCCGTCCTACGCCGCCGCCTACGCCCATCTGTCTCAGGCCTACAGTTTGGCGGCGGAATTCAGTTGGACCGATGATCCGTTGGCGTCTTTGAAAAAGGGGCTGGGGTTGGCAAAAAACGCCATCGCCCTGGACGATGGCCTGGCGATGGCCCATTGGTCATTGGCCCGTTTGTATTCCCGCAGGTTAATTTATAACGGAGAACTGGCCATTTCCGAGGCGCTAAAGGCCATCGAACTTGCGCCAAAAGATGGCGCTAATCATGCAATCCTGGGCATTACTCTTACTTTTTCCGGCAAGGCACGCCAAGGAATTGTTCATATCGAAAATGCCGTACGCCTCAATCCGGAACCGCCGTACTGGTATTATTTCGGGATTGGAATGGCTAATTATTTTCTTTCCGATTACGACAGCGCCATCGAAAATTTCGAAAAAGTAAAAGAGCAAAACTCGACCGTCGTCTGGCCCTACTGGTTTTTGGCGTCCGTCTACGGCCAACTCGGCCAACTTGAAAATGCCAAATGGGAATTGTCTGAACTGGAAATTCTGGGTGAAACCCTGACCATCGAAGCCGGGAATAATTCCACCGACATCATGGACCCGACCTACAGCGCCCTTTATCTGGACGGACTGCGCAAGGCCGGGGTGCCTGAGAAATAGGGTTCAGGTTTTTTCGCTCGCCGCCGCCCGCCTAAGGCGGTCGTTGATGGCGATGCCCAGGCCAATTTCGGGGACCGCCATGACGGCGATGCCGTTGAAGCCGGGTTGATCCAGCATGTGCAGCATGGCGAACAGGTTGGCCGCCGCTTCTTTCAAATCACCGGTGCGGCTTAGATTGGCGTATCGGTTTTTAACGCCGGGGCCAAAGGCCAGAAACGCCTCGCCGGTGTTGGCGCTTTGCGCATTGATCCGGATTGGTATGGATGGTGCGTAATGGCGGCTTAACATGCCCGGCGATTTCGGAGCGTGATCGTCGCTGTCGGCGCGCAGCAACGGCCCGATCACAGCCTCTATTTCTTCGACAGGAATGCCACCCGGACGCAACAAGGTGGCCATCTCACCGCTTAAATCGACAACGGTCGATTCGATGCCAACACTGCACGGTCCGCCATCCAGGATAGCTGCTACCCGGTCGCCCAGGTCGCCCAAAACATGTTCGGCGGCGGTCGGGCTGATCCGGCCCGAGCGGTTGGCGCTGGGCGCGGCGATGGGGCAGCTCGATTGTTCCAACAAGGCGTGGGCCACCGGGTGCAGGGGCACGCGCACCGCCAGGGTATCCAGTCCGGCGCTGGCCAGTCGCGACACCGCACAACCGTCGCGGCGGCTTAGTACCATCGTCAGGGCGCCGGGCCAGAAAGACCGGGCCAGTCGCCTGGCCCGGTCGTCGAAAACAACGGCCTGTTCGGCGGCATCGGCATCGGCAAAATGAATGATCAGGGGGTTGAAGGTGGGGCGGCCCTTGGCGTCATAAACGGCGGCGATGGCTAAATCGTCGCGGGCGTCGGCGCCCAGGCCGTAGACGGTTTCGGTCGGGAAGGCGACAAGCTTGCCATCGTTCAGAAGGGCCGCCGCCTGGGCGATATTTTCGGGTGTCGCTTCTAACATGGGAGGTTGCTCTACAGTAAAGAGCCGCCGGACAAGCCAACGGCTCTTTGTACTCTCTTGCTGCTTTTGGCCTTGCCATCCGCGGTAATGACCTGGCGCTGCAGTCACCGTAAAGGATTACGGCGGCTAAGGCGTGGAGGGGAATTAACCCTTATCCACGTTCATAGTGTGCGCCTGTCTTAGGGGACCGTCAAGACTTGAAGATTCAAAAAATATGACTAGGCGATTTCACGACTCGCTCGCAGCTAAGCCCCTGACCACGAAGTCGGGGTTGGCCATTCCCGGCTTGCCATAGGTCAACGGGGTGCCGTCCAGCTTGCACACGCTACCCCCGGCGGCGATGACCACGGCGTGTCCTGCGGCGGTATCCCATTCCATGGTGCGGCCCAGGCGCGGGTAAATATCGGCGTCCCCCGAAGCGACCAGGCAGAACTTCAGCGAACTACCGGCGCTGGTCGAATCCTTGACCGTCAAATTTTCGATGAAGGCTTCCAGTTCCGGCGTGCGGTGGTTGCGGCTGGCGACGACGACCATGCCGTCATCGGCGGGTTGGCGGCAGGAAATACTGCAGGCCGGCTCACCGTTCATTTCGGCAAAGGCGCCGGCGGGGCCGCCCCAATAGGTATTGCCCAGCGCCGGCGTGTGGACCACACCCATAATCGGTTTACCGGCATCGATCAGCGCGATGTTGACGGTGAATTCATGGCTTTTGGTGATGAAGCTTTTGGTGCCGTCAAGGGCATCGACCAACCAGAACGGTTCGGTCCCCACTTCGGGGGCCTGACCGGCGGCGAAGGCTTCTTCGCCAACGATAGGGTATTGGGCGGTAATACCTTCACGGATGCCCTGGATGATGATTTCTTCGGCGATGCGATCGGCTTCTGTGACCGGCGAGGAATCGGCTTTGTGTTCGACGTCGAAATCGGTTTCGTAGATGTCCATAATCGCCAGTCCGGCTTTTTTAGCCAAATCGCCGACCTGTTCCATCAGCCCAATGGTGATGTTAAGGGTCAAATTCGTCCTCCCGCGTTGAAAATTTATCGCTCGGCATTACCATAGAAATAACTGGGCCACCTACCAAGCGGTATTATCCGCGCCCCCTTTAATCCTGCAGAACGTCGGCGGTTGAAATTTCACCGGCAATGAAGCGCCGGGCGGCGAAGGTATCGGACCAGTAATTTCCGGCCATGCCCGCTTTGTTCTTGAGATGGCCGAGAAAATCAGCCGGATTCGGCAATTGATCCCACACCGATGGCAGGAACAGCGCCCGCTTGCCCTGATCTTCGATGATCAGGCCATCGATGCCGGGGCGCAATTGATCCAGCAGATCGGCCTCGCCTTGGAACGACATGGAAACGGGCGGACTCAAGACCGATATGGAAAGGCTCAGGCCTTCAAGGTCCTGGCGTTCCAGTGGCGCAAACCGGGGGTCGCGGAAGCCGGCGGCGTAGGCGTTTTCGGCGATATCCTGGATCAAGGGCCGCCAGGCTTCCGGTGATCCAATACAGCCGCGCAGGTTATTGCCGTGTTTCAGGGTCACGAAACAGGCGCCGTTTTCACCCAGGGCCGGGGAATAGTGCTGGCCGTCAACGGCCAGGGGCTCGCCAAATTCCAGGCCGTGGCGGATCGAGGCGGCGGCGCAGTCCAGTGCTTCGGTGCCATGAGCCCTGAGAAGCTGCCGGGTGCGGTCTTCGAAATTTTCGCTTTCGGTAGCGCCGCCGGGGTCTTCAAAAAACGCCCAGCCGCCGTACCCGACGACCCGGTCACGCGGCCCTGCGGTATCGCCGGAATTGCACAACCCGACGGTTTCGACCCGCATGCCTTTGGCTTTGGCGACTTTGAGAAGGCCTTTCAAGGGGATGCGCCCGCAGGCCTGGGCGTCGCTAATGGAATCGGGGTCCAGCCGTTCGACGGACTCGCAGGTTTCGGCGTCGATCTTGCACGCGCTGTCATAATCCAGATAGTGGCTCAGGTCGGAAGAAATCACGATCAGGGTTTCGGGACCGCCCCAAAGCGCTGTTATGACCTCGGCGACATCGGCGCTGCTGGCGCTGCCAACAACCAGCGGCACCAGGGCGAAGTCGCCCAGCATGACCTGCAAGAACGGTAACTGGACTTCCAGGCTGTGTTCCTGGGCGTGGGTCTCGTCAAAGATCTGGACCTGCGGCAGCGGCAGGATTGTATTGATGGCGGCTTTGTCTATGGGGATATCACCAAGGGGTGTCGTGAAGGCATCGGCGTCGCTGAGCCCAAGGCCGCGCAGCGGTACCCGGTGGCAGGGGCCCAACAAGACCACCCGGCGGATCGTTTCGGCGGCGGGTTTAAGGGCGGCAAACACCTGTGCCGCCAAGGCGCCGGAATAAACGTAACCGGCGTGCGGCGCGACCAGGGCTTTCGGCGCGACCGTACCGCTACCAACGGCGTGCTCGGCGAAGGCCCGGGCGAGATAATTCCGGACCACACTATCGAGATCACGGGCATCGCCTGGATAAAACGTGCCGGCGACGGCGGCGGGTCTGATAAAGGTCATGGTGACTCATTCACTTCAAGTTCGTACAAAATGATGCTGACCGACTGGCCGCGAATGGGAATTTCACCGATGCGCTTCAAGGGGAACCCCTGGGTTTTGCTGGCCGTCGATTCGGTGGTCAGAATTCGCGTCTTGTAATCCTTGTTCAAGGTCTCGACGCGGGCCGCCAGATTGACGGCATCGCCGTGTACGGTGTAGTTCAAGCGCCCGCGGGCACCGACGGCACCGGCGACCAGGGTGCCGGTATTGACCCCAATGCGGGTGCCGACCTGGCGACCACCGAAGGTTTGCCGGGAACTCGCCTGCTGCATTTCGACGGCGGCCTGCAAGGCATTTTGGGCATGGTCGGGATCGGTGATGGGGACATTGAAGGTGGCCAGGATGGCGTCGCCCTGAAACTGGGTAACGACACCGCCGTGGCGCTCCAGGATATCGACCATTTCCGAAAAATATTCATTCAGCAACGAAACGATGCCTTCCGGGCCCAGGTTTTCCGTCATTTCCGTGAAATTTTCTATATCTGAAAACAGCACGGTGGCTTCGGTTTCGACCGTGTCGATCTTGCCGCCGTCCCGCAGCAGCGATTCGGCGACCTTTTCCGGCACATATCGGCCGAGCGCCTGGCGAATGGTCTGGCTTTCGCGCAATCCATCGACCATTTCGTTAAACGACCGGGCCGCCTGATCCAGTTCCAATATGCGACTGGGATCAAGGGTCGGGACATCGTCGAGACTGCCTTTACGGACTTTGCCGGCGGCGATGGCGATGGCCCGTACCGGTCCGCTGACCCAGTGTCCACCGATCAGTGCCAAGGTCAGGGTGACGACGAAGAAGATGATGCCGACGATGAGGGTGGTGCCCAGGCGATTGACCTGTTTATCGACCGCGCGGGAATCCAGATACTGGCCGACGATCCAGGGTTTCTCGCCGTATTTGTTCATTTCCTGATATATAAAAAGGTACTGTACGTCGCCGATTGAAATCAGTTTCGCCGTGGTTTTTCCAACGTGTTCCGCCCTGAACGTATGGAGCATGTTGATCTTTTCGGTGGGCTTGTCCCAGATATGGCTCAAGACGTCGTCACCCAGATTATTGAAATCCGGCAGGTCTGAACTCAGGAAGTTTTCGGGCCGCCAGTCGATCAGGAACGGATGGGCGATCAGCCGGGTCTTGTCATAAATAATGAAGGGCACCAGGTCTGCCACAGCCTTGTTGGCCAGGAACTTCGACAATCCGGCGATCGGCACGGTCAGGTTAAGAACGCCCATAAGCCGGTCGTCCTTGCGAACGGGGGTTTGCAGGATGACGATCATTTGCTTGAGGTCTTCGGACCAGATCGGGCTTTGCCAGGTCGGCTCGGTCAGGCTCTTGGTCTTCTCAAGCAGAATCTCGTAACCTTCACCATGGGGCCAGGACATGTTCCGGGCTTGCTTTTCCTTTCGGATGTAGGCGGTCATGGAGCCGTCGGGGCGAACGAACCCGACCGCCGACACCTGCGGCGTCGCCGACAGGGCACCTTCGAGGAATATTTTCAGCTGGCTGCCATCGTCGATGGAAATGCGGCCCTGCCTGATCGCATCGGCGATCCACTCGGCCTGGTGTTGCACCGGTTCCAAATGGCGGTCGATTTGGCTGGAAATCACGTCAATCGATGTTTCGACTTTTTCGGTGAGCAATTCGATGGTGTTTTTCCGGGCCGCCGACAGCCCAAGATACAGGACGCTGCCGATGGCCGCGGCGACCAGCACGCCCAACCCCAACACGGCGATGACGTTAATGGGAATACGCGTTTTTTTGATGATGCTATCGCTCAAGGTCGGGTCTTTCGCCGGTCAATCAGACACCAAATATATGGTGTTGGACCGGAATTACCAACTTTGGCGCAAAATTAGGGTTTGTCGCGGGAATTAGGTCTTCGTCGGGGTGTTGACGCCACCGAAACTGTTGTATGTGCGCAAGACTTCCGACGGGGTCTGTTTACTGAAATAGCCACCGCCGGTGGACTTGCCGGAAATAACGCTGGAATGGGACACGGTTGACAGATGCCCGGAAGACGTCGCCTCGGGATCGGCAGATTTTGATGCGACCTTGGTCTGCGCGCCGGCCTGCGCGCCATCGTCTTTAGTTAGATTTTTCACTGGAAGCGGAATGTTGAAATTCGTTGCCGGGGCGGGTTTTACCGTCCGGACCTGCGAGGTGCTAAACCCGTGTGTGATTGGTTGTGCTTGTATTATGTTGGTCATGATTTTCACTTTATTCTGTTGCAATATAAATACAAAACCACTCATAGACAAATTATAACTGTAATTAGTTGAAATCAAATGTTTTTTATTTAGATAGTATTTAGAAATATCTGAATAAAATTCTATATTAATTGTTCAATATTTAAACTGGTTCATGGCGGCCCAAATGCAGTCACCTCTCGGCCAAGGGGCGGCCAGGGGTGGCTTTTTTATGCATGTCTTTGGAAATACCGGCTGCCTATTCGCCTGAATCGGTCGACGGAGATTCGGCGCCCGCGGCGTTGTAGGCGCGCAAGATTTCAGACGGGGTCGGAGCCTTGGAAGAACCCTCGCTTTCGACAGATTGCAAAGCCAGAATGCTGGATTTAGACAGGCTCGCCTGGGCCGATCCGGATGTTTCGCTGGCATTGGAAATATACGATTTTACCTTCACTTCTTCGCCGTCGGCTTTGTACTGATTTTTAACGGCTACCTGCTCGGTTTCGACTTTGTCTTTGCTGGAATTTTCGTTGCGAACCTGCTGGGCGTTATATCCGTATGAGGCGGTAGCGGCTTGTATTTCGTTCGGCATAATGGGTCTCTCTTCTGGTCAAAAATATGGTTAATTTCGAATCTCTAAAACAGTTATTAATATCGTTATCGAAACATATCAAATGTTTTATATTTACGTAAATTTCGGCAAAAATTGCGTTAAATTCTATGTAAATTGTCAATTTTCAGCCTAAACATCAGCCCTGCCGCGCGTTGACGTAGGCGGTGTCGCGCCATATGTCTAAGGTCTATGAATGAAACCACATCACGAGAGGTAGCGGGTCGCCATTTTCCGGGTCGTTTTTGGCACGAGTTGGACGATGGCCGCATTCAATGCGATCTGTGTCCGCGTTTTTGCAAGCTGGGCGAAGGCCAGCGGGGCCTGTGTTTCGTGCGCGCCTGCGACGGCGGCCAAATCGTCCTCACGTCGTACGGGCGGTCCAGCGGTTTTTGCGTCGATCCCATCGAAAAAAAGCCCCTGAACCACTTTTTACCCGGCACCCCGGTGTTCAGCTTCGGCACGGCGGGATGTAACCTGACATGCAAGTTTTGCCAGAACTGGGACATCAGCAAATCACGGGAATTCGACAAACTACAAGACGCCGCTTCCCCGGATATGATCGCCCAGGCGGCCCTGGAAACCGGCAGCCGGTCGGTCGCCTATACCTACAACGACCCGATTATTTTCCACGAATACGCCATCGATGTGGCCAAGGCCTGCCACGCGCGTGGCATCAAGAATGTGGCGGTGTCTTCCGGTTACGTGTGCCCGCAGCCTCGGGCCGAATTTTACGCCCATATGGACGCCGCCAACATTGATTTGAAAGCGTTCACCGAGGATTTTCACAAGCGCCTGTGTTCGGCAGAACTGGCGCCGATTCTCGACACGCTTAAATACCTGAAACATGAAACCGATGTGTGGATCGAAACCACGACCCTGTTGATTCCCGGCGAAAACGATTCATCCGAAGAAATCGACGCCATGACGAAGTGGGTGGTGGCGGAACTGGGGCCTGATGTGCCCATGCATTTTTCGGCCTTTCACCCGGACTGGAAAATGATGGAGACCCCGTCGACCCCGAAATCGACCCTGACCCGGGCCCGGTCGATCGCCCTGAAAAACGGCGTGCGTTATGCCTATACCGGCAATGTCCATGATTTCGACGGCGAAAGCACCTATTGCCATAGCTGTGGCGAACGGCTGATCGGGCGGGATTGGTATGTCCTGTCGGAATGGAATCTGACCGACAACGGCGACTGTGCAAAATGCGGAACCCGGTGTTCCGGGGTATTCGACGGCGGGCCGGGGGATTGGGGGGCGAAACGGATGCCGGTGCGCCTGGGCACAGGCTGAAGGCGCAATCTCTATGGTTCCCTATTCGCACAACTTGCTATAAATTTCCGCTACATTACCGACGATGAAAAAATAAAGAGGATAAAGCTCGTGCGAACACTGACGTTAAGCGTTCATGAATTTATCGCCCTCATGGGGGGACTCGACGAACAGATGGAAAAATCGGGTTTCAAGGCCGAATCCGGAATCTACGACGCCTGGTACCAGCAATGGCGCGATATCGAAGCCAAGGTCGAAAAGCTGTCGATGATGGAACGCGCCGATATGTATTTCGATGGCAAGGTTAATATCAGTGACCTGTCCGACGCCCACCTGATCGAAGTCAAGGAACAGGTCCAGCGGCAAATCGATGAATGCCAGAAGTTGATCAGTGACGGCGATGTCGATGCCGATCCGGACGATCTGGAAATCTGGAATCAACTGATGGCTGTCGTCTTCAAACTCTAAATTCGAAGGAATTCCTTAAATGAAAATCTCGTTCGCCAATCCCGTCCAGCCGTCGCAGGGCGCCGTCGTCGTCGGTGTTCTCGATGGCCGCAAGCTGAGCGATGGTGCCAAGGCGCTGGATAAAAGAATGGGCGGCGCACTTAGCCGCGCCATCAAGGCCAGTCGCTTCAAGGGATCCAAGGGCCACACCCTGACCGTGCTGGCACCGGCCGGCACCAAACTCGACCGGGTGCTGGCGGTTGGCTTCGGCAAACCCGGCGCCATTGATGCTCAGCAGATGCAGGCCCTGGGTGGGCAAATCTATGCGGCCCTGGCGACCAAGGGGCATGCTTCGGCCCAAGTGGTGGTTGACGCCATCGCCAAATGTTCTCTGTCGGCTGCCGATATGGCCGCCGAAATGGCCTTCGGCGCACGGCTTAGGTCTTACCGGTTCGACAAATACCGGACCAAGGAGGCCGCCCACGACAAGCCGAGCCTTAAAGCGCTGAAATTCACCACGACGGGATCGGCCAAGGCGAAAAAGGCCTATGGCGACAAAGACAAGGTCGCAGATGGCGTCTTCATGACCCGTGATCTGGTCTCCGAACCGGCCAATATCCTGTATCCGGCAACCCTGGCGAAACAGGCGCAGACCCTAAGCAAGCTTGGCGTCAAGGTCGAGGTTCTGGGCGAAGCGCAGATGAAAAAACTGGGTATGGGGTCGCTGTTGGGTGTCGGTCAGGGCAGCGTGCGCGAATCCAAGCTGGTGGTCATGCACTGGAACGGTCTGCCAAAATCCACCAAGGGCAAGGCCGCCCAGCCTATCGCTTTCGTCGGCAAGGGGGTCACCTTCGACACCGGCGGCATTTCCATCAAACCATCGGGCGGCATGGAAGACATGAAATGGGATATGGGCGGCTCCGGCGTCGTCATCGGCCTGATGAAAGCCCTGGCCGGTCGCAAGGCCAAAGCCAACGTCATCGGCGTCGTCGGTTTGGTCGAAAATATGCCATCCGGTAACGCCCAGCGTCCGGGCGACATTGTCACATCGATGTCCGGTCAAACCATCGAAGTGCTGAACACCGATGCCGAAGGCCGGCTCGTGCTGGCCGATGCGCTGTGGTACACCAAGGAACGCTTCAAGCCGCAATTCATGGTCGATCTGGCGACCCTTACCGGCGCCATCATCATCTGCCTAGGCAGCGAAAAGGCCGGCCTGTTTTCCAATAACGACAAGCTTTCCAACCAGTTAACCGCCGCCGGTGAAGCCGTTGGCGAAAGTCTGTGGCGGCTGCCTTTGGGCGATGCCTACGACAAGATGCTGAAATCAGACGCCGCCGATATGAAAAACATTTCGGGCGGTCGCGGGGCCGGGTCCATCACCGCCGCGCAATTCCTGCAACGATTTGTCGACAAAACCCCGTGGGCGCATCTGGACATCGCCGGGGTGACTTGGACGGACAAGGATCATGCCACCGTGCCCAAGGGCGGCACCGCTTTTGGCGTGCGCATGCTCGACCGTTTGGTCGCCGACAACTACGAGAAAAAGTAACGCGGAACGTGACCCAGGTCTCTTTCTATCACTTGCAGCATTGGCCGCTCGAACGGGCATTGCCGAAGCTGTTGGAGAAGACCCTGACGGCGGGCAAGCGGGCGCTGGTCCTGGTCGGTTCCGACGCCCGGGCCGAACAGCTGAACAATGTCTTATGGACCTATGATGAAGCCGCGTGGCTGCCCCATGGCACGACCAAGGATGGCCATGCCCAAGACCAACCCATATGGCTGAGCGCCGCCGACGAAAATCTCAACGGGGCGACGTACCTGTTCCTGACCGACGGTGCGACCAGCACTCAAGTCGCTGATTTCGAACGATGTTTCGAGCTGTTCGATGGCAACGACGGGGCCCAGGTATCCGCCGCGCGAGAGCGCTGGAAAGCCTACAAGGATTTGGGCTTCGGCCTTAAATACCTGCAACAAACCGAAAACGGCGGCTGGCAGGAGAAGGCGGCGGAAAACTAGTCGTTTTCCGCTCATTAGGGTCGTGCCCCTCAAGCGCCGGGCGGCCCCCTCCGGGGGCCTTGGCTGGGTCTCTGGAAGCTAGACCTTAAGGCCCGACAAGACCGAGTTTATTTCCGTCATTCCCGCGCAGGCGGGAATCCAGTCTTTTCTGACATCTCTGGACTCCCGCCTTCGCGGGAGTGACGAATAGAGGGGGCAGGCTCGGTTTGGCAAGTTCGAGCTCCTGTCCAAGGATATGGTCTGGCTTCCAGAGACCCAGCAAGCGCGAAGAGCGCGCCCGCAGGGGCACATACCTTAGGCTTAGCCCGCGTCCGCCGTCTCGATGATTTCCTGGGCCTTCATCCAGACCTCTTCGGCCTTGGCCATGGATGATCTGATGTCGCCCAGTTTGACTTGCAATTTCTGGAATTCGGCGGTCGAGCCCTCGTAGACTTTGGGGTCGGCGAGGCGGGTTTCGATTTCGGTTTTCTCGGCTTCCAGCTTTTCCATCTGGGCTTCCGCCTTCTTGGCATTTTTGCGGATATCGGAGGTATCGGCGCGGGCCTGGGCGCGCAGTTTGCGGGCTTCCTTGCGGCTGACGTTACTTTGCCGGGTGGTCGATTTGCCGCCGCCGCTGCGCCGGTCATCCAGCAGCTTGTTGCGGTAATCGATCAAGTCACCTTCATAGGATTTACACGTGCCCTTTTCGACCAGCCACAGGCGGTCGCACACCAGTTCCAGCAAATGCGGGTCGTGACTGACCAGAATCACGGCGCCCTGATAATCGTTGAGCGCCCGAACCAGGGCTTCCCTGGCGTCTACATCAAGGTGGTTGGTCGGCTCATCGAGCAGCAGCACGTGCGGCGCATCCAGGGTCATTACCGCAAACAACAGCCGGGCTTTTTCACCGCCCGACAGGTTCGCCACCGTGGTGCCGACCTTGTCGGCGCCGAAACCGAACCGGCCCAGTTGCGCCCGGACTTTCGATTCGGGCGCGTCTATCAGCTTCGACCCCATCACTTGCAGGGCCGTTTGTTCGGGGTTCAGTTCTTCTGTTTGATGCTGGGCGAAATAGCCGAAGCGCAGTTTGCCCGATTTTTTAAGCGACCCCGACAGCGGTTTCAGGCGACCCGACAGCAGCTTGATCAGGGTCGATTTGCCGTTGCCGTTAGAGCCGATCAGGGCGATGCGGTCATCCATGTCGATGCGCAAATCAAGGCCGCTGAGCACCGGCTCGCCGGGGGCATAGCCGACATCAACGTCATCGAGCGTAATCAGCGGCGGCGGTAACTGGTCGGGAACGGGGAAGTCAAACGACGTCGTGCGTTCATTCATCATCGAGGCGATGGGTTGCATGCGAGCGAGCATTTTCAGGCGGCTTTGCGCTTGCTTGGCCTTGGTCGCCGAAGCCCGGAAGCGGTCGACGAAGGACTGGATGTGCGCCTGTTCGGCGATTTGCTTGTCCCGCAGTTTTGCTTCATTGGCCATGCGTTCGTTGCGGGTCCGCTCGAACCGGTCATAGCCGCCGCCATAGCGAGTCAGTTTTTCGCCTTGTAAGTGAATGATGCCATCGACCGAGGTATTGAGCAGGGTGCGGTCATGACTGATCACCACCATGGTGCCGCGCCAGTTTGCCAGATAACTTTCCAGCCACATGGTGGCTTCCAGGTCCAGGTGGTTGGTCGGTTCATCCAGCAGCATCAGGTCGGGGTTGGAAAACAGCACGGCCGCCAGCGCCACACGCATCTGCCAGCCGCCCGAAAAATCGCTGCACGACTGGGCCTGGGCTTCTTCGCTGAAGCCAAGCCCGGCCAGGATAACGGCGGCGCGGGACGGTGCCGAATGGGCCTCGATATCGGCCAGGCGGTTGTGAATATCGGCGATTCTGCTGGGATCGTCGGCGGTTTCGGATTCGGCCAGCAGCCGGGCCCGTTCGGTATCGGCGGCCAGCACCGTTTCAAGCAGGCTTTCGGTGCCGGTCGGGGCTTCCTGAGCGACGGTGGCGATTTTCGCCCGCTTGCGCACGCTGAGCGATCCGTCATCGGCGCTGATTTCGCCCAGGATCAATTTGAACAGGGTCGTCTTGCCGGTGCCATTGCGCCCAACCAAGCCAACCTTGTGGCCTTCGGGGATGGCGACGGTGGCGTGGTCGAACAATATGCGACCGCCAATTCGGTAGGTGAGATCGTTAATATGTAACATGGCCGGGGTGATAGCATGGCAGATGCCGATTGCGCCAATATTATATTAGCAAACACTTGCCTTGGACGGCGGATAGCGCTAAAAACTCCGCCTCATACAGGATTTCGGTGTATACCCCCGGAACGCAATTTCAATTAACAGATACAGAACTATGGAGAGACTTGGGCAATGGCTATCGAACGCACCCTGTCCATCATCAAACCGGACGCGACGGAACGTAATATCACCGGTAAGATCAACGCCAAATTTGAAGAAGCCGGCTTGCGCATCGTCGCCCAGCGCCGTATTCGCCTGTCGCGCGAACAGGCCGAAGCCTTCTACGCCGAACACAAGGAACGCTCGTTCTTTGGTGAACTGGTCGATTTCATGATTTCGGCCCCGGTCGTCGTCCAGGTCCTCGAAGGCGAAGACGCCATCACCAAGAACCGCGCAGTAATGGGCGCCACCAACCCGGCCAACGCCGATGAAGGCACCATTCGCAAGGAACTGGGCCTCAATGTGCAGGAAAATTCCGTGCATGGCTCCGACAGCCCGGAAAGCGCTGAACGGGAAATCGGCTTTTACTTCAGTGATGCCGAACTGGTTGGCTAAACTTTAGAAGCCGCCGCAGTTTTATAAAAAGCCCCCGCGGAGGATTTTCCTGCGGGGGCTTTTTTTGTTGCGTGACCCCGGTTGCTGGTCGGTGGGGCAAGTGTAACTATCTGCGATCAGGCTCAGGCGGTTCGCACCTGGGCCATGAACTTGTCGACTTCGGTTTTCAGCAATTCGGACTGTTCCGACAGCTCGTTTGCTGCCGACAGCACCTGTCCCGCCGCCGCACCGCTTTCTCCGGCGGACTGGGTGACACCGGTGATGTTTGACGACACCTCGCTGGTACCGGCAGCAGCCTGTTCGACGTTGCGGGCGATTTCCTGGGTCGCTGCACCCTGTTCTTCGACCGCGGCGGCGATCGCCGTCGAAATCTCGCTGATCTGGCCGATGGTTTTGGTGATCTCCTGAATGGCATCAACAGAATCCTTGGTGGCGCTTTGAATGCCGCCGATTTGGCTGCTGATTTCTTCCGTTGCCTTGGCCGTCTGGTTGGCCAGGTTTTTGACTTCGGAGGCAACAACCGCGAAGCCCTTGCCGGATTCCCCGGCCCGGGCCGCCTCGATGGTGGCGTTCAGTGCCAACAGGTTGGTCTGTTCGGCAATGTCCGAAATCAGCTCGACAACTTCGCCGATCTTGTTTGACGATTTCGCCAGCCCCTGGACCATATCATCGGCCTTCTGGGCCGCTTCAACCGCCGAATTGGAGATTGCAGTCGACTGCTGAACCTGCCGGTTTATCTCGGTGATCGAACTGGACAGTTCCTCCGCCGCCGCGGCCACCGTCTGCACGTTGGTTGAGGCCTCTTCCGAAGCCGCCGCCACAGCAGTTGCCTGGGAACTGGTTTCTTCAGCTGTCGCCGTCAGTGATTGTGCCGATGATTGCAGCTCCGTTGATGCCGAAGACACGATCTGGACCACGCTACCGACACTTCTCTGGAAATCGTCGGCCATGTCGTTCATCAGCTGTGTTTTTTCTTCCGCCGCACGTATTTCCTGCTCTTTCGCCTCTTCTTCCATCTGTTTGACGCGGATCGCATTATCCTTGAAGACCTGGACGGCCTGCGCCATTTGGCCAATTTCGTCGGTCTTGTCGAGCGCCGGTACTTCGGTTTCCAGGTTGCCTTCGGCGAGGCTTCCCATCGCCGCAGTCATTCCGTTTACCGGGCCGACAATCGAGCGTGTTATCAGGAACGCGACGACACTGGCGATGGCCAGGCCGACGGCAAGCAAAATCCATGAAATGGCCAGTAATTCACTGACTAAGCTGTGGTTCTGGTCAGAATCGTGATCGAGCAAAGCCTGCTGATTTCGTTGCATGCCGCCTTCGCGTACACCTTCGGCATTCCTCTCGCCCAACAGCGCGGTCAAAAGTTTGCCGGCACGCGGTGCCGCCTCGGTGACCAGCGTGTAGTTGGCCATGTTCCATTTCTTGGAACCGCGAATGCTAAACATCTTTGGCGGTAGCGGCGCGAAGTCTATACGCTTGGCGGCAAAATCCTTAAATGCGGCGGCTTGTGCCGGGGACAGTTTATCGACGTTTCTGGACAGGTCGCCGAATCGCTTGGTGTTCTTCGCCCACAGGACATCAAAGTTCTTGGCGAACTTTTCATCGCCGGTCAAAAGATAGGCGCGAATGTTAGCCAGCCCCAAACCAAACGAGCCACGGGTATCGGCCATCATGCCCAAGACTTGCACCCGGTCGCCGGTCGTGCCTCCCTGACCCTGCAATTCCAGGTCAATCATTTTGGAGATGCTTTTAATCATCACGCCGGCCAGCGGGGCGGCTTCGCGTGTCAGAATCAAGGTCGCGGGTTGTTCCTCAGGTGTCTTGGCGATGTCTTCGACCTGTTTCTGGGCGACGCGGAATTCCTCGATCACGCCCTTGAAAACCTGCAGGTTTTCAACATTTTTCGGGTTGGTCCAGCTTTTCGACAGTTTGTCCATATTGGCGACGGTGGTGTCGATATCGGCCCATACTTCGGTGCGCTGGTCCTTGAATACTTTTGCCCCGGTCAGCATGTAACCACGCAGGGCCGCAAGGGATGCCTGAATATTCTTGACCATGTTGGAGCTGGCCGCCGCCGTCGGCATGCGCAATTCAACGATACGGGTCGCCGTCTTGTCAATCTTGGAGACCTCGAAGATGGTCACGCCGACGGCGCTGGCGAGAATAAGCCCCATTGCCGCGAACCCGCCGATAAGGCGGCCACTGATATTAAGATTCACTGTTCCTACTCCTAAGAATTTCTATGCGCTACTGTCAACGGTGTATAGCGTTAGCGAATGCAAATAATAACTCTTTTTGTCAATACAGACGTATGAATTTATAATAAAAAACCACTAAAGTTTTTAGCTTCTTGAAATACGTCTAGTTTTTAGCTTCCTGGAATACATGCAAATTTTGGGATTTGTTCGATTCGATTAACCAAAAGTGATTACTGACCGCGTCTTTCGACGCCATTGCAATGATCGCTCTTGCCGTTGAAAACCGGGTTTCTTTACTCGGCGGCGAGGGGGATTGATACGGAAGGGGCGGTATTGCTGTGATCGACGATGAAATGGGTCATTGCGGCCCCGGCCCACATGGCCGAAAGCGCCACCCAGGCGGTCATCGAGAAGATCGAACCGCCGGTAACCCCGGCGCCGACGGCGCAGCCACCGGCTAACATGCCGCCGAAGCCCATCAGGGCGGCACCGATGATGTAGCGCGGCATACGTCGTTCCTCGCCAAAACATTCCATTTTCATGTCGCGGCCGATCAGCGCGGCGAAAAAGGAGCCCGCGAAAACTCCCGGCACCAGCCCCAAGGAGAAGCCCAACGGCAGGGTCGGGCTGTTGATCAGCGACATCAGGGTGTCCGCCGACGGGCCGATAAAGCTGACGCTCATGACCTGGACCGGTTCGAACGACTGATAGGATAGGGAATAGGTGAAAAGCCAGCCCACAGCGATCATCAGGCCGACGCCCAAGGCGCCGAGAGTGATCCACGGCCCCAGTCGGTTGCGCAGGGTGAAGTAGAACGCCGTGCCTAAGAAGACCAGCCCGGCGAGGAGTGCCATATTGCCATCCAGCCCCAGCAGGGCGATCAGGTCGCGGCTGCCGCCTTCGACGGTCCACAATTCGGAAAAATACAGGCGAAGGGGCGAGAGCATGCCGCGCAGGGAGGCCTGGGCGGTGACCGTCAGGATCAATCCGGCGACCAGCGCCCGCAGGTTCCCGGTCGCCGACAGCACCAGCAGGCGGCTGGCGCAGCCCCGGGCCAGGATCATGCCGACCCCGAACATCAGGCCGCCGATCAGCGCCCCGGACAAGCTGCCCCGGCTCGCCAGTTGTCGGGCGTTTGAAACATCGAGCAGGCCACTGGCGATGAGGATTTGAGTGCCGGCGACGGCGGCGGAAAATGTCAGCAACCAGATGCTGACCTTGGGGCCGATGGCGCCTTCGGAAAATTCGATGACCGCGCCGCGCAGGCAGAATCTACTGCGTTGGGCGAAGATGCCGAACAGCAGGCCAATCATCAGGCTGCCCAGGGTCAGGGCGACCCCGTCACCAAGCGCGTCGATGTATTTCAGAAGATCCATAAAACGCCGCCAGCACAGGAATATATTAGAAAATTCTAATGTATTTTGTCGGGAAAATCAAGCCCCGTTAATCGGCCGCAGGGTTAATCAAGGATGCTTCGCTGTCACATGAATTTTTTACGGTAACACGTTCATTTATAAGAATAATACGTTCTTCAGCGATCAGCTTTACGGCCAATGGATAGATAACATGTTCCTGCTTCAAGATGCGGGCGGCCAGGGTGCCGGCGTCGTCGTCGTCGTGGATCGGCACCACGGCCTGGGCGATGATCGGCCCGCTGTCCATGTCGGGACGGACAAAATGAACCGTGCAGCCGGTAAACCGGACGCCCGCATCGATGGCCCGTTGATGCACGTCGAGCCCCTTGAAGGCCGGCAGCAGGGAGGGGTGAATGTTGATGATCTTGTCGTGCCAGCGGGTGACGAAAGTGCCGCTCAGCAGGCGCATGAATCCGGCCAGGCAGATCAGGTCGGCCCCGGATGATTCCAGCACATCACCAAGGGCCGCTTCGAAAAGGTCGCGGCCGGCAAATTTGGAATGATCGATGACGGTGGTCGGGATGCCGGCGTGATCGGCGCGTTCGAGCCCCTTGACCCCCGGCACATTGCTAATGACGTGGACGATTTCACCCGGATAGTCGGCCCCTTGGCAGGCGTCGATCAGGGATTGCAGGTTCGACCCGCGCCCCGATATCAGGACCGCCAGCTTCAGCTTTGCCATGACGTTTCTATATTCAGCATGTCGACGCCGCCGGTTTCCCGTTCGACTATTTTGCCAATAATAACAACATCTTCACCGGATTTTTTAAAGCTTTCAATAAGCGCTTCGACGCTGTCCGGGGCGACCACGACGGCCATGCCGATACCGCAATTGAAGGTCCGGGCCATCTCGTTCGGGGCGATTCCGCCTGCTGTCGCCAGCCATGAAAAGACCCCGGGCAATGCCCAGGCGCCAGCGTCGATGTCGGCGCCCAGATTTTCCGGCAGGACACGGGGAATGTTTTCCAACAAGCCGCCGCCGGTGATATGGGCGAGCGCCCGAACGCCTCCGCAGGCGATGGCGGCAAGGCAGCTTTTGACATAAATCCGGGTCGGTTCCAGCAGCGCTTCGCCCAGTGTCTTGTCCGATGCGAACGGGGCCGGGGCGGTGTAGTCCAGGCCGGTCCGTTCGATCACCTTGCGGACCAGCGAAAAGCCATTTGAATGAAGCCCGCTGGAGGCTAATCCCAGAATGATATCGCCGGCGTGAACGTGTTCGCCGGTGACGATGGCGTCGCGTTCCACCGCGCCGACGCAGAATCCGGCCAAATCGTAATCTCCGCTGGCGTACATTCCCGGCATTTCGGCGGTTTCGCCACCGATCAGGGCGCACCCGGCCTGGCGGCAACCTTCGGCGATACCCGCGACGACGGCCGTCCCGGCCGCCACATCCAGCTTCGCCATGGCGTAGTAATCGAGAAAGAACAACGGTTCGGCCCCTTGCACGATCAGGTCGTTGACGCACATGGCGACCAGGTCGATCCCGACGGTATGGTGGATGCCGGATTCGATGGCGACTTTAAGTTTGGTGCCGACGCCATCGGTTCCGGCGACCAGTACCGGATCGGTATAGCCCGCGGCTTTTAAGTCGAACATGGCGCCGAAACCGCCAAGATTAGAGGCGACGCCATCCCGCCGGGTCGATTTGGCCAGGGGCTTGATGGCCTCGACCAGCGCCTCGCCAGCATCGATGTCGACTCCGGCGTCCTTGTAATTCAGGCCGTTAATGGCTTCCTCCTGCGATTTCATGCTGCTAAGTTCCAGTCAAAGTTCACAAAATAAACAAAATTGGCCTCTAGTTTTTGTTATGTGGGGCGAAACATACTTTATCTGGTACCGTTTGCAATGACCGATCGTCACTATACTTTACGACAAAACAAGGCCCCGGCGTACCCCGGCCTTAAAATGCTGTTGGTCGGGCTTTTTTTGGTCCTGTCTGCGCATATGGGATCGGCGCAAACGACGGTTCAGGACGGCGGCGTGTTCGAAGTCCGGGGAGTCGACGTCGATGTCACGGCGGCATCGACCCAGGCGGCCCGCGACAAGGCCAGGGTGATCGGCGAAGGCGCGGCATTTCGCAGCCTGCTGGAACGCCTGACCATGCGGCGGGATCATGCCAGGTTACCTGAATTCTCGTCCCGCGAGATCAAGTCTTATGTCCGGGATTTTGAAGTCGCCCAGGAAAAGGCCTCGGCCGTGCGCTATCTGGCGACGCTGAACTATCGCTTCAAGGCCGACAAAATCAGGGACCTGCTGATCGACCGCGCTATCCCGTTCGCCGAAACCACATCGAAGCCGGTTTTGATATTGCCGATTTATCAATCCGCCGGGGCCCTGGTGCTGTGGGACGATCCCAATCCCTGGCGGGATGCCTGGATGGCACAGCCGCAAGCCTTCTCGTTAGTGCCGACATTGCTGCCCCAAGGTGACCTGACCGATATCGCCGCAATCGGGCCGGAACAGGCCGTGGCCGGTGATGACACGCGCCTGGCGGTCATATCGGCCCGCTACCGGACCGCCCAATCCATGGTCGCCCACGGGATTTTGAAACGGGACCGGGGCCGGCCGGACCTGGAAGTCCATGTCACACGGTATGGCAGCGATTTGCAGGCGCAATCGGTCATCAAGAATTTCGAATCCAGAGACGGCGAAACTCTCGAACAGCTGCTGAGCCGCGCCGCAAACGAACTGACCCGCCAGATCGAAGACAACTGGAAACGCGACAACCTGTTGCAATTCAGCGATCGCGCGGTGATCGCCGTGACCATCAAAATCGGTGGCCTGGCGGATTGGCTGAAGGTCAAGAAACACCTGGCCGGGGTCGCGGTTGTCAGGAACATAGACCTGGTCATCCTGTCCCTTGATGAAGTCCGGGTTAACCTGAATTACATCGGTTCCGCCGGGCAACTTTCCCTGGCCCTGGAACAGGCTGACCTGAAACTGCGCCAGGACGGCGACGGCTGGATTCTTGAACTGGTCGACAATGGCGGTAAATCTTGATCGCATTGCTTCCCAATATCATTACCTTCGGGCGCCTGGCGGCGGTGCCGCTTGCCGTGTGGCTGATTCTCAACGATCAAATCCTGATTGCCTTCTGGTTATTTTTCATCGCCGGGATCAGCGATGCCGTCGATGGTTACCTCGCCAAGCGTTTCGATGCGGTGACGGAACTGGGTTCCTACCTTGACCCCCTGGCCGACAAGGCGTTGCTGGTCAGTGTTTACATAACACTCGGCGTCGTCGGGTACCTGGATAACTGGCTGGTTATATTGGTGGTGTTCCGAGATTTGCTGATCGTCGGCGGCGCCCTGGTGTTTCAGACGATGACCCAATCGCTTATCATGCAGCCGTTGTTCATCAGCAAAGTTAACACCTTCGCCCAAATCGTCTTGGCCGCCCTTGTATTGGGCGCTGTAGGTTATAATGTGGACAGCGACCCGTTCATGAACATTATGTTTGGCGTTGTGGCGGCGACGACCCTTCTTTCGGGGGTCATGTACGTTGTAAAATGGACCCAGAAGGCCAACGCCATGGAGGACAGGAAATGAGCCCGGACAAATCCGGAGCCGACCGGCAAGCATCAGGAACAACCTTGATCAATGTCGAAAAGCAGGCGGCGTTCTGGATCGTCATGCTGCTTGTGATGGGCGGGCTGCTGTACGCCCTGAGCGGCGTTCTGGCGCCCTTCATCGCCGGCCTGGCGGTCGCCTATTTCTTCGACCCGACCGCCGACAAGCTGGAACAAGCGGGATTTTCCAGGGGCCTGTCGGCGGGTATCGTGATCGTCACGTTTTTGGGCCTGGCCGTGGCCGTGGTGATGTTGTTGTATCCCATGTTGCAATCACAAATCATGGGCCTGCTGGCCCGTCTTCCCGACCTCATCGATAGCCTGCGGCATTTGGCTGCGCCGGTGATCGAACGTTTGAGCGAAAAACTGGCGATAACGGAAAGCGCCGACTTGCAGGGGGCCGCGAAAAATTATGCCTCGGGCCTGCTGACCTGGGGTGCCGGGATGGTGAAAAGCCTGTGGAGTGGGGGGCTGGCGTTTTTCAATGTGCTGTCGCTGATGGTCATCACCCCGCTGGTGGCCTTTTACCTGTTACGCGACTGGGACCGCATGGTCGCCCGCTTCGATGAATTGCTGCCGCGCGTATCGGCGGCCACCGTGCGCGAACAAATGCGCGACATAGACCGCACCATCGCCGCCTTCGTGCGCGGCCAGGCGACGGTCTGCCTGGTTCTCGGGGCCTGGTACGCCATTTCCCTGACCATCGTCGGGTTGGATTTCGGCCTGCTGGTCGGGCTTGGCACCGGGCTTTTGTCCTTCATTCCGTATTTGGGGGCGGGGATTGGTATGTTGGTCGGCGTCGGCATCGCCTTGCATCAGTTTCCCGACGTCATCCCCATCGCCATCGTCGCCGTCATATTCCTGACCGGGCAAACGGCAGAAAGTTATTTCCTGACACCACGGCTAATCGGCGACAGGGTCGGCCTGCATCCGGTGTGGATCATCTTCGCCTTATTGGCCGGCGGTGCATTGTTTGGATTTACCGGTGTTTTGCTGGCCGTGCCGGTAACCGCCGTGATCGGCGTGCTGGTGCGGTTCTGGATTTCCCGCTATTTGGCCAGCCCCTACTATCATTCCTGAGACCGAAAACCTGTGACCAACCCCTCCCAGCTTGTTTTAGAATTCGAACACCGGACGTCTCTCGGCGGCGATGATTTCCTGGTCGCGCCGTGCAATGGTGAAGCCGTTGGCTGGCTCGACCGTTGGCAACACTGGCCCGGCCCGGCCCTGGTGATGTATGGGGCGGCAGGTTGCGGCAAGAGCCATCTAGCCCAAGTTTTCCTGGCCGCCAGCGGGGGCGTCCGGATTACCCCTGAAATGTTGCTTGCCGGTGATCCACCGACGGTGCTGGGCGACGCCCCGGCCTGCCTGATCGAAGATGCCGAACAGTTGGTTATTGGTGAAAATGCCGATAACTATGAACACGCGCTGTTCCATCTGTATAACTGGGTTCACGAAGAAGGTCGGCGGATGCTGCTGTCGGCATCGAGCCCACCCTCGCGCTGGTCCATCGGCTTGGCCGATTTGGGTTCGCGGCTCCGGGCGGCGGCGGCGGTCGAAATCGGCGCGCCCGACGATGCCCTGATCACGGCGGTAATGGTCAAACAATTCGCCGACCGCCAGTTAACCATCGACGGTGACGTCTTAACCTTCGTTCAGGCCCGTATGGAAAGGTCTTTCGCCTTCATTCGGGCGCTGGTAGAAGCCACCGACAAAATGGCCCTGGCCGAACACCGGGCGATTACCGTGCCGTTGATGCGCCGGGTGCTCGAACAACTTACTGAAAAAGGGACGTAACATGGATTTAGGAATTGCCGGAAAAACCGCCCTGGTGTGTGCGTCGAGCAGGGGCCTGGGCAGGGCCTGTGCATTTTCATTGGCCCGCGAAGGTGCCCACGTCACCATCAACGGTCGTTCCGCCGATACGCTTGAGGCCACGGCGGCGGAAATTCGCGCCGCCACCGGCGCCGAAGTTACTGCGGTGGTCGCCGATATCACCACCGAACAGGGCCGCGCCGCCGTTCTCGAAAAATGCGGCGCGCCCGATATTCTCGTCAACAATGCCGGTGGGCCACCGCCCGGTGATTTCAGGGATTGGGACCGCGACGACTGGATCGCCGCGCTCGACGCCAACATGCTCAGCGCCATTTTCCTGATCAAGGCGACGGTCGACGGCATGATGGAACGCAAGTTCGGCCGCATCGTCAATATCACCTCGGTTGCCGTCAAGTCGCCCATCGATATCCTGGGCCTGTCCAATGGCGCGCGCGCCGGGTTGACCGGATTTGTCGCCGGCCTGGCGCGCGCGACGGTGATTGACAACGTCACCATCAACAATATTTTGCCGGGACCGTTCGATACCGACCGCCTGCGCCAAACCCAGCTCGCGGCGGCGGAAAAAACCGGCAAGAACCTGGATGACATTATCGCCAGCCGGCGCAAGGCAAACCCGTCCGGCCGGTTCGGTGACCCGGCCGAATTCGGCGATTTGTGCGCGTTTGTGTGCAGCGCCCAGTCGGGCTATATTACCGGTCAGAACTTCGTCATAGACGGCGGCGGATTTTCCGGAACCTTTTAAAGGCGACATCAATATTGCGCCGATGAATTAAATATAGTCCAGCCCTGCGCCTGTGGCGGAGCGATCCATTGAACCCGCAGCCAACAGCGGACATTCTAAATACATTTAGCTTTTATGTCTCAAGCACCAATTTTCTGTTGAATAGTAATCTATGATGCACAAATTTTAAGCTGCATTCTTGATTCCCTACGGTCGGATTTTTTTGGGAACCTTAGTGAAGGCCTATATGGACAATGACGGGTAACAAATTTTTTCGCCTCATTTTGCTTTTTGTCCTCGGTGGGTTATTTACCGGGGGAATGGCATTTTTAGTTCAAGGCAACGCGTTTGGATTCAGCAATGTGCCAATCCTGGCAGTTGTCCCCGCATTTTTCGTTGGCGCTATTGCGACTGTCATCATTTCGTATTTGGTAATGCGATCAAATGAGAGCCTCCGTTCCGCCCGTGATCATCTGGAAGAAGAAGTTAAGGTTCGGATAGCGGAAATACAGGAAAGAGAATCTCTTTTTGAGACCGTTTTAGGCGCTTCACCGAACGTCCTTATTGTTACACGAGTGTCCGACGGGAGGATCAGGTATTGCAATGATGCCGTAACGGACGTCTTGGGGTATGAGCTTGATGCAGTAATTGGTCGAGAATCGCTGAATTTTTATCATGACCCCAATGATCGTGAAGCCTTCCTGATGAAATTCAGGAAGGACGGAGTTGTTCGGAACCATGAGGTGAGACTCAAAAAAGCGGACGGATCATCAATCTGGACCCTTATCAACGCGAAGATCAACGAAGTCTACGATGAACCACATATGGTCGCCGAGATTATGGACCTCACCGAACGCAAGTCGGCAGAAAGGGAAATGAAGGAGACCCACGACCACATCCAGAATGTCCTGGAAGCGAGTCCCGCAGGCTTCGCCGTTTCGCACCCCAAGAGCGGCATCATCGAATACGCCAACAAGCAGTTGGCGACGATAATGAGATTGCCGTTGGATCAGTTCGTAGGGATGCCGGCGAGCAACTTTTACAACAATTCAGCTGATCGGGACGCCGTTATCAAACGGATTCAGAGAGAAGGCTCGGTGACAGACTATCAGGTGCATTTTCGACGGGCGGATGGCTCGACTTTCTGGGGGCTGATGACCCTGAAACCCACCATGTATCAAGGAAACTCGCGATTCTTCACCTGGATTCACGACGTGAGTGAGTTGAAAAAAGCCCTGGAAGAAGCCGAAAACGCCAATCGGGCAAAATCCGAATTTCTGTCCTCCATGAGCCACGAACTACGGACTCCAATGAACGCCATCCTGGGCTTTGCCCAGTTATTGGAATTCAACCCCAATGAACCCCTGAGCGAAAACCAGAAATCTTCCGTCGAACTCATTCTCAAGGGCGGCAACCACCTTCTGGCATTAATCGAGCAAGTCCTTGAACTGGCAAAGATCGAAGCGGGGCACCTTTCTCTTACCTTCGATCATATCCCGGCGCAGGATGTCATCGACGAAAGCCTCTCCTTGATCCGTACGCGGGCCGACAAGGAAGGCATCGGGATTCTGGTTCAGACGACCGGAAGTGGTCTTCCCCTGCTGTGGACTGATAGCACCCGGCTTACACAAGTTCTGCTCAACCTGCTTTCCAATGCCGTCAAATATAACCGCAAGGGGGGCACTGTGACGCTGTCTTGTCAGGCAATGCGAAATAAGATGTTACGGATCAGTGTGGAGGATACAGGCAGAGGCATCCCGCTTGGTAAACGGAATGATTTGTTCAAGCCATTCGAACGCCTGGGTCTGGAAGCGGGGAACATTGAGGGCACCGGCATCGGCTTGACCATCACCAAGCAGATTATAGAACTGCTGGGCGGAAAAATCGGTTTCGAGAGCGAGGAGGACGAGGGAAGTACGTTTTGGATTGATGTTCCAATAAGTGAAAATCAAGACATCGATACGGCCATCGTGAAAATGGCAAACTCAACCGGAAAGATGATCAAAAAAATGGCAGCAGAGGACTCCCATTACTCGGTTCTCTACATCGAAGACAACCCGGACAATATGCAGTTGATGGAAATGATGATTGGCCGGATTGGCAATACGAAGCTGTTGACTGCCTATAACGCGGAACAGGGACTTGATCTCGCCAAGAGCGAACACCCCGACTTGATCCTGATGGACATCAACCTTCCCGGCATGAACGGCTTCGAGGCGCTGAAGCAGTTGCAGAATATGGAGGAAACGAAAGGCATCCCCGTGATCGCAATCACCGCTGCGGCCATGACCAAGGAAGTAGAGGCCGGGCGGAAAGCCGGTTTCAAGGACTACATCACCAAGCCGATCAATGTGCCAAAGTTCATTCAGACAATCGAAGAAACGCTCGATAGCATTAAGAAGTCTGACTGAGGGAAATGTCCGCTTCGGGTCAGGAACAGCCCAAAATAACAGCCCCAAATGATGTCTGCTTTACCCCCTAACAACGGACATTTATACGGGCAGTATCGATTTTGCGATTTAGACTTCCGCCGATAACCATCGTGGCCTTTCGCGCCCGGTTTTTACTGTCAGTCTTTCGCTCCGCCTTGATAAGGCTTATCGCGCCTGAAATACCGGTGTAGTATTCAGGGGATCGGCCCATCGAAGAATGGTCGTTAAAACAGGGAAGGACGTAACATGACAATCATGCTCAAGATCCAGTGGGATATCACAGCCGGACGCGAAGCCGACTTCAAGGCCAAGCAGGAAGAATTGTGCGCCGTTATGCTCGAACATCCGGGTGTCATCTGCTACCACGTCGATTATCCATCCGCGCAGGTTAGTCAGTGGACTGAAATTTACGCCAACAACGATAGCTTCAAGGCCCACCTGGCCAACGAAAAAGGCAAAGAGCCCTTGGGAGCCCTGATCGGCGCCTGCGACAAAATCACCTGTCAGTGCTGGGGCGACCCGGACGCGGGATCAAAAGAGATTCTGGCTGGCTTTGGCGCCACATACCATGAAACGGGCGTCAATGCTTTCGCCGTCAACCCCGGTGCCGACAAGGACTCGCTGGTCTAGGCAGACCGCCACGGGAACAACAACAAGGCGGAAAAAAATATGGCGTCACCAAACCTTGGCGATTTTGAATCTTTTGATGACGCTTCGGCTGCGCTAGATCGAATTTGCGATATATATGATCAGGGCGTGGCCCGTTTGAATGATCGTTTTCAGCGGTTCCGCGATGGCGAACGGGGTATCACCGATCCCCACGCCTGCTATCCCTATCTTAAAATGACCATCGAGGACCCGCCGGCAGGCGGCTACAAGGGGAACCTGTCCTATGGCAATCTTCCCGCGGCGGGAACGTATGGGACAACGCTGACCGACCCGGCGTTATTCCGCACATATTACGACGAACAAATCCGGCTGCTGCTGCAAAACCATCCCGGTTTTCCTGTCCAGGTTGGCACCAGCAATACCCATATCCCCCTGCCGTTTGCCGTTGAAGGCGGATATGAAGGGCTGAACATCGATGAAATGGATGCCCTGCGCAGCGAGTTCGTTATGCCGGACCTGGCCCGAATAGACGATTCCGTTGCCAATGGCACTTACAGTAAATCGCCCGACACGCCCAGCCCGTTGTCGTTGTTCAATGCCGAACGGGTCGATTATTCGCTCTGGCGTTTGCGTCATTACACCGGCACCAACCCCGAACATTTTCAGCAATATGTGCTGTTCACCAATTACCAGCGCTATGTCGACGGATTCATCGCTTACGCCAAAGAACAAGTCAGCAGCGGCGATACCTATCGCGCCTTTGTCGAACCGGGCAATGTCGTTACGCCGAACCCGGCCATGATGAAGGATGCGCCATCTGGCCAGGCGCCATCCAATTTGCCGCAAATGCCCGCCTACCATTTGATCGCCGACGGGCATCAGGGAATTACGCTGATCAATATCGGCGTCGGCCCGTCTAATTCGAAAACCATCACCGATCATGTCGCCGTATTGCGGCCCCATTGCTGGTTGATGATCGGTCATTGCGGCGGTCTCAGGCGAACCCAGCGGCTGGGCGATTATGTCCTGGCCCATGCCTATGTTCGCGATGACAACGTCCTGGATCATGATTTGCCGTCCTGGGTGCCGGTGCCGCCCATCGCCGAAATACAGGTGGCGCTGTCGCGAGCGGTTTCCGATATCACCGGCGTGGTCGGGGCCGAACTGAAACAACGCCTGCGCACCGGCACGGTCTATACGACCGATGATAGGGATTGGGAATTACACCATCGGGTGCTGTCGCAACGGTTCAACCAGTCGCGCGCCATCGCCGTTGAAATGGAATCCGCGACCATCGCAGCCAACGGGTACCGCTTTCGGGTGCCGTACGGAACGCTTCTGTGCGTTTCCGATAAACCGCTGCACGGCGAAATCAAGTTACCGGGTATGGCCAACGCCTTTTATGACGAACGGGTAAACCAGCATTTGCACATCGGTATTCACACCCTGGAAACCCTGCGCCAAGATGTCGCCAGTTCCTCGCTGCATTCCCGAAAACTGCGCAGCTTTGATGAACCGGCATTCCGCTAAAGCGGGCAATTGGCATCCCGGTTTTGTCGTAATTAAACCAATCACTTGAAATAAAGGGCCTGCCGGAGTCGTATTTGGCAAAACGCCCGGCGCTAAACTGCGGTCTAATTTGGGCCAATGTGAAAAATGAGACGCCATGTTCCAGCGCCGCGTTCCAGAATGGCTACGACATCCCCCGACGCCCAGCGTTCGGGGTTTCGCTATTCTTTCCGGAACCGAGGCGATTATCAGGGGCATTTTGATCTCGGTCTTTCCAATTGCCATGTACCGCGTCTTTCAGGATTCGAGCCTTGTCACGGAAGTCTATTTTGCCGTCGGTGCTTTCTCGATGATCTGGGGTTTGCTTGTCCCGTGGTTGACCCGTTTCATTCCGCGCCGCTGGCTGTACACGATGGGTGCTCTGACCTACATGACAAGCGCCCTGTTGGCGACGTTCGGCGAAAGCCACATGATCGCGTTCGCCCTGATGATGAATATGTCGGCGACCGTGACGATCTTCATTTGTCTCAATGCCTATGTGCTGGATTATGTTGGGAACAAAGAGCTTGGCCGCTGCGAGACTCTTCGGATGTTCTATAGTGCTGCTGCCTGGACAATTGGGCCAGCCGGGGGAATTTGGCTCATGCAGTGGTGGATGCCGGCGCCGTTTCTTATATCTGGAATGGCGACGACAGTGCTGCTCGTCATCTTCTGGTGGATGCGGTTGGGAAACGGCAAACAGATATCCAGGGCCCGCGCCCCGACCCTGAACCCGGTCTCTTATTTATGGCGATTTTTTGCCCAACCGCGGCTGATTTCAGGATGGTTGTTTGCGGTTTTTCGGTCCTGCGGCTGGTGGGTTTATGTGGTCTATGTTCCGGTCTTCGCCATCGAGTCGGGGCTCGGGGAAAATGTAGGTGGAACGGTGTTGTCGATCAGCAACGGAATGCTGTTTTTGACGCCGTTCATGCTCAGGTGGGCCCAGCGACATTCGGTCCGTCATGTGGTGCGCATCGGGTTTGGGCTTAGCGGATTGGCTTTTATACTTGCGACAGCCCTTTCCGGATGGCCCTGGCTGACCATTGGATCGCTGATGACGGGATCGGCGTTTCTTATTTTACTGGACATCTACGGCGGGCTTCCCTTCCTGATGGCCGTGCGACCCTCGGAACGGACCGAAATGTCGGCGGTATACTCAAGTTTTCGCGATGTTTCCGGGGTCGTTACCCCTGGCGTCGCGTGGCTTGTCCTGTTGGTTGTCCCCTTGTCAGGCGTATTCGCTGCCGCCGGTGCCGGACTGGGCGCCGCGTGGTTGATCGCAGGACGGCTACATCCGCGGCTTGGTTTCAAACCGCCGCAGGCGGCAAAATTGGCGGCGGCCGTACCGGCCGGTCCCGAAAAGTGACGGTGTTCTAGAAAACCACCACCGAACGAATGCTTTTGCCCTGATGCATCAAATCAAAGGCCGAATTGATGTCTTCCAGGCCCATGGTGTGGGTGACCATTTCGTCGATTTTGATTTTGCCCTGAAGATAGTTTTCCACGTAGTCCGGTAATTCGGTGCGCCCCCTTACGCCGCCGAACGCGGTGCCCCGCCAGACCCGCCCGGTGACCAGCTGGAAGGGCCGGGTGCTGATTTCCTGACCGGCCCCGGCGACGCCGATAATCACCGATTCACCCCAGCCCTTGTGACAACATTCCAGCGCCGCGCGCATGGTGTCGGGGCGACCGATACATTCGAAGGAATAATCGACACCGCCGCTGGTCAACTCGACGATAACGTCTTGTATGGGGCTATCGAATTTGGCCGGGTTGACCACATCCGTGGCGCCCAGCATTTTCGCCATTTCGAACTTGTCTTCATTGATGTCGATGGCGACGATGCGCGACGCTTGGGCCATGACGGCGCCTTGAATGACGCTAAGGCCGATACCGCCAAGCCCGAAAACGGCGACGGTGGCGCCCGCTTCAACCTTGGCAGAATTCAGCACCGCGCCAATCCCCGTGGTGATGCCGCAGCCCAGCAAACAAACCTTGTCCAGCGGCGCGGCGGGATTGATTTTAGCGACGGAAATTTCCGGCATGACCGAATATTCGGAAAAGGTCGAGGTGCCCATGTAATGAAAAATCGGTTTGCCGGCCAGGGAGAATCGCGACGTCCCATCGGGCATCAGGCCCTGGCCCTGGGTCACCCGGATTTTCTGGCACAGATTGGTTTTTCCCGACGTGCAAAAATCGCATTCGCCGCATTCGGGCGTATATAAGGGGATAACGTGATCGCCGGGTTTAACGGACGTAACCCCGGCACCAATTTCTTCGACCACGCCGCCGCCTTCATGGCCCAGGATGGCCGGGAAGATGCCTTCCGGGTCGTCGCCCGACAGGGTGAAGGCATCGGTATGGCAAACCCCCGTGGCGACCATGCGCACGAGGACTTCACCAGCCTTCGGGCCGGCCACATCGACTTCAACAATTTCCAGCGGTTTGGCGGCTTCAAAGGCGACGGCGGCGCGAGATTTCATGTATCTTCCTCCGGTGAGCATTTCGACAAGGCCATATTATGAGCCTTCGAATACCGGACGGAAGAAACTTCTTTCGTAACTGACGATGCAGTTGGTTTCTTTGGCGTATTGGAAAGCCTTCTGACATTCCGGATCGAGAAAACTCTTCTCCCGATATTTTTCATACTCGGCGAAGGAAGGAAAGCTGAACGTCGCATAGGAAATATTGCTCGGCCCTTCACTCGGCAGAAGGTAGCCGTGATGTTTGCCTCCGAATTTTTCGACCAGCGTGATCCACAGCTTGCCGTAATGTTCGAATTCTGAAATTTTGTTGGGATCGATCACGTATTTTAAAAAACAGGTAATCATTCGGCGGCTCCAAGAACAGGATTAGAAAAATCGATCCGCGCGCAACGACGCAGGCCAACACTGGATTAATAGACTTAATTCCAATGCAGCCCTACCGATTTTTACCGCTATTCGGGATATTCCCTCAGGGCGTTTTCGCCGCCTGAATCATGGTCGCCGCCAGGGTGCCGTAAACGTTGGTCCAGGCGTCTTCGGCTTCGGCGGTGAAGGCATCGCCCAAGCCTTGTCCCAGAGTCCACAGCAGGGCCTTGCCGACAGTATCGTAATGGCCATCGGTGACGCCGTAACCGGTGTGGCGTTTACCCAGGCTTTCGACGGCCGGCAGAATGCCTTCAAGCTTGTCGAGTCCGGCCACCGCGATCTTGATCATGGACATTAACTTGCGGCCCTGTTCGACCATGTCGCCTTTGAACATGGCGCGCGCGGTGGGGTCCAGTTCAAACAGCTTGTTGTAGAACAATTCGGCGGCCTGATCCGATATGGGTTCGACCTGGGCGAAGGTGGAACGGACGACTTCGATCTGGCGTTGCGAAAATGGCCCGGTGTTCGAACTGGCGGTCGGCTTTTCGGTTTCAGTTACTTTTTTTTTGGGGTCTTCGCCGTCGGAGCGGATTTCAACCAGGAATTCATCGACCTGAGTGCCCAGGTGTTCGGCCTGTTGGGAAAGCTCGCGCGCGGCATCCAACACCTGGGTGGCGGCGGCCCCGGTTTCGGACGAAGCCGTGGTCACACCGGTGATGTTGCCGGTGACTTCCTGAGTCGCCGCGCTTTGTTCTTCGACGGCGGCGGAAATGGTCACGGTAATTTCGCTGATCTCGTTGATGGTCGCGGTGATGCCCTGAATGGCCTTCACAGAATCCGACGTTGCCGACTGGATGGAATTGATTTGGTCGGAAATTTCTTCGGTCGCTTTGGCGGTCTGGCTGGCCAGGTTTTTGACTTCCGAGGCGACCACGGCAAAGCCTTTTCCGGCCTCGCCGGCGCGGGCGGCTTCGATGGTGGCGTTCAGCGCCAGCAAGTTGGTCTGCGAGGCGATATCGGTAATCAGGCCGACAACCTGGCCGATCTTGTTGGCGGCTTCGGCCAGGCCCTGGATCATTTCGTTGGACCGTTCGGCTTCGACCACCGCGTTTTTGGAAATATCGGCCGAGCGGGAGACCTGTTGCGAAATCTCGTTGACCGATGACGTCAGCTGTTCCGAAGCCGCGGCCACGGCAGAGGCCTGGTTGTTGGTTTCTTCCGCCGTCGCGGCCATGGATTCGGCGGTCGACTGCATTTCGGTCGAAGCCGCCGAGACAGAACCGACGACAGCACCGATGTTCGATTCGAAATCGTCGGCCATTTTGACTTGCCGGGTAATCACCGACCACGACAGCATGGCGCCGATATAGTTGCCATCCTTGCTGTTAATGGCGTTGACCCGAAGATCGAGCGTTTCATCGCCAAGCGGGATTTTAGCATTGTGGGGCAGGTTTTTCGGATCAACCAGAATTCCGCGCTGATGTCCCGGGTTTTTATGGAAGATATCGACACATTGGCCGACCAGGTCATCGACCTTGCACGGCAACAGCGATTCCAGGGGCCGCAGGGTATCGTAACTGGTTTTATTGACGTAGGTGATGGTGAAATTTTCAGGCTCCAGGAACATCACGTTGATGGGCATCTGATCGAGCATCTGTTCCTGGCGGTTGGTCGCTTCTTCGGCCTTGATCTTGTCGGTGATGATGCTCCAGGTCAGCATCGGGCAGATATAATTGCCCTTGTCGTCGACGATGGCGGTAACCAGCAAATCCAGGGTTTCATCGCCTAGCTTGATATGGGTCTGCCAGGGCAAGTTCGATGGGTCGCTGAGCAACTCACGCTGATGGGATGGTGTTTTGTGAAAAACGTCGATGCAGGTGCCGACGATTTCATCCGCCTTGATGGGCAAAAGGCTCTCGATTTCGGCCAGCGTGTTGCGGCTGGTTTGATTTACATAACTGATGCGGAAATCCTTGAGATCGCACAGCATGACGTTGACCGGCATGTTGTCGACCATTTGTTGAAACATCTTCAAGTCAATCGGTGATTTTTTCAGCATCTGTCAGAAACCCTATTTTTATACGATGAATACTGTACCGCGAGGATATGTAGGGTGTAAAAAGCCGGGTTCAAGTATAAAATCATCGATAAACAAATATTGGCAGATGTCGTGAATTCACGAAATATACCTCTTGCATGACAAAACACGACGATGGGGACTATATTAAGCCCATGAAAAATAACGTCACACCGATTCAGGGCGGTAAAGCGCCGGAAATAGGGCCCCATGAGGGCGTCGCCGAGGATGATCTGGACTCCAAGATCGATCTTGGTTCGAAAAATCGCTTTATCAACAGGGAACTGTCTTGGCTGGCCTTCAATTCCCGAGTGCTCGAGGAGGCCCGCAATACGCGCCACCCGCTGCTTGAACGGCTCAGGTTTCTGTCCATTTCGGCGACGAACCTGGATGAATTTTACATGGTCCGCGTCGCCGGCCTGAAAGGTCAGGTCAATGCCGGGGTCAAGTCTCACAGCCAGGATGGCCTGACCCCGTCGCAGCAACTCGATGCCATTCATGTCGCCGCAGATAAGCTGATTGGCGATCAGCAGGTGTGCTGGCACGAAATTTTGCAGGAATTGCGGGTCCAGGACATTTTACTGCTCGGCCAGGACGAACTTTCTAAACAAGACATGATCTGGCTGGAAGACCACTTCATGGGCCATGTGTTTCCGGTCTTAACGCCCTTGGCGCTGGACCCGGCCCACCCGTTTCCGTTCATGCCCAATCTTGGTTTCTCGCTTGTTCTGAAGTTACGGCGATCGACCGACGGCGAAGAACTCAATGGCCTGGTGCTGGTGCCCATTATCCTGAAACGGTTCGTCAGGTTGCCAGGAGAAAAAATTCGGTTTATTCCTGTGGAAGACATCATTTCACTGTTTCTCGATAAGCTGTTTCCTAATTACGAACTTTTGATCAAGGGTGTTTTTCGCATTATCCGTGACAGCGTCGTTGAAATTGACGAAGAAGCCGAAGACTTGGTCCGGACCTTCGAATCGGCCCTGAAAAGGCGCCGCCGCGGGACCACCATCTTGCTGTCTTTGAATACCGGAATTCCGCCTGAACTCAGCGACCTGGTCATTCAAAATTTGGGGCTCAGTCCCGGCGACGTCATCTATCAGGATGGCCTTTTGGGGCTGTCTGAAACCCACCATCTGATTGTCGATGAACGACCGGAACTTCTGTTCGAACCGTTCCATGCCCGGTTCCCTGAACGCATTCGTGATTTCGCCGGCGACTGTTTCGCGGCCATTCGGGAAAAGGATATTATTGTCCATCACCCCTATGAAAGTTTCGATGTGGTCGTGCAATTCCTGTTGCAGGCGGCGCGCGACCCCAAGGTCATTGCGATCAAGCAGACGCTCTATCGCACCAGCGAAGATTCACCGATCGTCAAGGCCCTGATCGAAGCCGCCGAAGCCGGCAAATCGGTGACGGCGATGATCGAACTGAAAGCGCGCTTCGACGAAGAAGCCAATATCAGATGGGCGCGTGATCTGGAACGCGCCGGTGTACAGGTGGTCTATGGTCTGCCCGACAAAAAAATCCACACCAAGATTTCGCTGATCGTTCGTCGCTCGAATTCGGGTCAGGAACTGGTGCCATATGTTCACGTCGGTACCGGTAACTATCATTCGGTGACCGCCAAAGTGTACACGGATTTATCATTTTTCACCTGCGACGAGGCGGTCTGCCGGGATGTCGCGCGGATATTCAATTTCATGACGGGCACCGCATTGCCCGACAAGATGGAAGCCATCGCCGTCGCGCCGCTGGACCTTCGCGAGGAAATAGTCGGCCTGATCGAAAACGAAATCGCCTGCGCCGGTGCCGGCAAACCGGCGAGTATCTGGGGCAAGGTCAACGCCATTGTCGACGAGCAATTGATCGACGCGCTGTACCGGGCATCGAACGCCGGGGTTAAGATCAATCTGGTTGTCCGTGGCATTTGTTGTTTGCGTCCGGGCGTTCCGGGGATGTCTGAAAACATAACCGTCAAAAGCATTGTCGGTCGTTTTTTGGAACACACCCGTATCCTGGCGTTCGGCAACGGCCACGAACTGCCGTCGCGGCAGGCCAAATTGTTCATCGCTTCTGCCGATCTTATGCAGCGGAACATGGACTGGCGGGTCGAGATTATGGTGCCGATTAGTGACCCGACGGTGCATGCCCAGGTGCTGGATGAAATCATGATTGCCAACATGAACGACGTCATGCAAAGCTGGTTTTTAGGCTCCGATGGAATCTATGCCCGCGTTCAGTCCGCTGGCGCGGATGACGACGAAGGCGGATTTGACGCCCAAACCTATTTTATGACCAATCCCAGCCTTTCCGGGCTCGGCAGCACCAGGGGCGAAAAATCAGACAATGCCTCTCAGCTTGTCTTGAATAATACGTAAAAATGAGCGTTGCCAAAACCCGAATTTCGACTCCGGAAAATCCAGTGAACACTGATTCATATCCATCGTCGCCGGGCAAGATGGCGATTGTCGATATCGGTTCGAACACGGTTCGTCTGGTCGTTTACGATACCCCGCAACGCCTGCCAATTCCCGTATTTAACGAAAAAGCACTGTGTGAACTTGGCCGAAATCTGACCAGCACGGGCCTGCTTAACCCGGACGGGGTATTGATGGCCTATCAAAGCCTGACCCGTTTTATCCGCTTGTGCGACGCCATGGGCGTCGACCGGTTGGAACTGGTGGCGACGTCGGCGGTTCGGGACGCCAAAGACGGTGCGGATTTCGTCGCCGAAATCGAAAGGCGCTTCGGCCACATCGTTCAGGTCTTGTCCGGTCCCGATGAAGCCAAGCTGGCGGCCATGGGGTTGCTGTGCGGGGTGCCACACGCCGACGGTCTGGCTGGCGATCTGGGCGGCGGCAGTTTCGATCTGGTGGCCCTGAACAAGGGTGATTTCGGCGAACAGGCGACCCTGCCGGTGGGCCACTTGCGGCTGGCGGAAATGGCGCGGGATGGCGATCTCGAAATAATCATCAGGCGAGAACTCGAAACGCTGCCGTGGATCAAGGCGGCCAAGGGTCGCACTTTGTACGCCCTTGGCGGGTCCTGCCGGGCGCTGGCGCGAGTGATGATCGAACAGACCCGTCACCCCTTGCATGTGGTCGATAATTTTTCCATTCGGGCCGACGACGCCCGCAATCTGTGCCGGGTAATTGGCGGCCTGGGTGGTAATTCGCTGGGCAAGATCAATGGGATACCGCGAAGTCGCATGGATACCCTGCCATACGCGGCAAAACTTTTTGAATCCCTGTTGGCCGTGGTCGAACCGGAATATCTGGTGTTTTCCGGTTTTGGCATGCGTGAAGGGCAATTGCTGAAAATGTTGCCCGATGATTTTCGGGTGCAAGACCCGTTAATCAGTGGCTGCAAAAGCATGGCCGAACGCACCGGCCGTTTCCATTTCCAGGGAACCAGTCTGCTGGAATGGATGGCACCGCTGTTCGAAGGCGAAAGCGAGGCCGAAAAAAGGCTGCGTTGGGCGGCTTGTCTGCTTGGCGATATCGGCTGGAGCGAACATCCCGACTACCGGGCGGAACACGCATTTCACAAGGTGTTAAGGGTGCCGTTCGCCGGTTTGACCCACCGCGAACGGGTGCTGTTGGCGGATGCCATATATGTTCGCTACAACGGCGAGCCGGAATCATCCCTGGTCGAACCCCTGCGCGGACTGCTCGATGCCGGGCAACTGTCTTGGGTGCGGGTTGTTGGTCTGGCGCTGCGTTTGGCCCACACCATCGCTGGCAGCGCCCCGGGGACCCTGTCGAAAACCGAATTGAAGATTACCGGCAACAGGCTGGTTCTGAATTTACCCAAAGACCGGGATGTCTATGTCAGCGAGACGGTCGAACGGCGGCTCAAGACTCTGGCCGCCAGTTTGGGGCTTAAAGGCGAATTTTCCGAACTGATCTAGGGCTGTTCGATCAGCACCAGCTTTTTGTCCTTGATGGCGAAGCCGACCTCGCCGCGACGGACCTTAAGGGCATCTTCGCCAAAAAGATCACGGCGCCAGCCGCGCATGGCCGGGACATCGGCTTTTTCGCCAAACGCGGCAATCTGTTCGACGTCATCGCTGGATGCGATCAGTTTTTGGGCGACGTCGGTTGTATCGCATTTGACTTTCAACATGACCTTCAGCAAATCGATCACCGGGCCCAGGCCACGGGGCATTTCGGGTTTGCGGCGGGGTTTCGGGCAATCCTCGTCGGCCAGGTCAAGGCCGCGCCGGATCGCCGCAAGGATCAATTCCCCGGTGGCGCCTTGGGCCATGCGCTCGCCAAGCCCGCGGGTGCGGGCCAGTTCGGCGGGCGTTTTCGGGGTATGATGGGCAATTTCCTGCAGGGCTTCGTCGCGCAAAACACGATTTCTGGGCAAGTCTCGCTTGCGGGCTTCCAGTTCCCGCCAGGCCGCCAGTTCCCGCAGGACAGCAAGCAGCCTTGGCGTCGCGCCCCGGGTCTTGATGCGCCAGAATACGGTGTAAGGATCGGGGTCATAGGTCTCGCCCGATGTCAGGATCGCCATTTCTTCTTCCAGCCAGTCGGTGCGACCGCTTTTTTCCAGCATGGCGGAAAGCTTGTGGTAGGCGTCCCGCAAGTGGGTGACATCCGACAGGGCATATGTGACCTGGCGTTCGCTCAAAGGCCGCACCGACCAATCTGTAAAGCGGGATGATTTGTCGATCTTGGCTGTGGTCAGTTTTTCGATCAGGGTCTGATAGCCGACCGAATCGCCGAAACCGCAGACCATGGCCGCGACCTGGCTATCGAACAGCGGCGCCGGGACCTTTTTCATCAATTGATAAAAAATTTCCAGATCCTGACGCGCCGCGTGAAAGACTTTGAGCACGCGGGGGTTGGCCAGAAGATCGAGAAGCGGCGCCAAATCAAGGCCCGGCGCCAGGGCATCAATCGCCCATGCTTCATCGGGGCCGGCAACCTGAATCAGGCACAGGATCGGCCAGTACGTCTTTTCACGCATAAATTCGGTATCGACGGTGATAAACGGGGTATCGGCCAGGCGGGAGCAAAAAGCGTCCAGCGACGCTGTATCAGTGATCAATTCCATGAGGCAGACGTATATAGATAAATTCCGCCAAGGGGAACCCTGACATGCGGCAACTATTCATTTCTTGACATTCGGGCCGCATCGGTGTGCTTTGGCGCGCCAAACGGCCTAATTTGCAGCCGGTTTTTGAACATACGGAATTTAAGGAATAGATGTAGCGCCATGCACCCTTATCGCACTCACAATTGTGGTCAACTGAGACTCGAAAATGCCGATGAAGAAGTTCGGATATCGGGCTGGATTCACCGCAAGCGCGATCACGGCAACCTGTTGTTTGTGGACCTGCGCGATCACTACGGTTTGACCCAGTGCGTCATCGATATTTCCAGCCCGTTGTTCAAGATCGCCGAAAATGCGCGTCCCGAAAGCGTCATCATCGTCACTGGCAAAGTCGTCAAGCGGTCCGATGAGACCATAAATTCATCCTTGCCGACCGGCGAAGTCGAAGTGGCGATTGGGGAACTGAGTGTCGAAAATGCCGCCGATGTGCTGCCCATGCAAATTGCAGGCGATGCCGAATATTCCGATGAAATGCGCCTGTCGCACCGCTTTTTAGACCTAAGGCGGGAAAAGGTTCACGCCAATATCGTGCTGCGCAGCGAAGTTATTTCATCCATTCGTCGGCGCATGACCGATCAGGGCTTCCTGGAAATGCAAACGCCGATCCTGACCGCCAGTTCGCCGGAAGGCGCGCGCGACTATCTGGTGCCAAGCCGCATCCATCCGGGGCGTTTTTACGCCTTGCCGCAGGCACCGCAACAGTTCAAGCAACTGCTGATGGTGTCCGGGTTCGATAAATATTTCCAGATCGCCCCGTGTTTCCGCGATGAAGACGCCAGGGCCGACCGCAGCCCCGGTGAATTTTACCAGCTTGATTTTGAAATGGCCTACGTCACACAGGATGATGTGTTTGAGGCTATCGAGCCTGTTTTGCACGGGATTTTCGAGGAATTTGCCAACGGTCGCAGCGTCACGCCGACGCCGTTCCCGCGCATCGCCTATGCGGATTCCATGTTGAAATACGGCAACGACAAGCCCGATTTGCGCAATCCCCTGCTGATGGCCGATGTCACCGAGGCGTTTCGCGATTCAGGATTCGGCCTGTTCGCCAAGAATGTCGATAAAGGTTCCGTCGTCAGGGCCATCCCGGCGACCGGGGCGGCGGGGCGTCCGCGCAGTTTCTTCGACAAGCTCAACGATTGGGCCCGTGACGAAGGCGCCGGAGGCCTTGGCTATATCATCTTTGGCGATGATGGCGAGGCCAAGGGACCGATTGGCAAGAACCTAGAGCCCGACCGCATCGAGGCGATCAAGACGGCCCTCAACGAAGTTAATAACAATTCAGTTAATAAGCCGATCGGCAATGGTGATGCGGTGTTTTTCGTTTGTGGCAAGCAAGCCGATGCCGCGCGGTTTTCCGGGTTGGCGCGGACCCGCATTTGTGACGAATTGGGCCTGTTGGAAGAAAATTGCTTCAAGTTTTGCTGGATCGTCGATTACCCCATGTACGAAATGGACGAAGAACACGGCAAGATCGAATTCAGCCACAACCCGTTCTCGATGCCCCAGGGTGGCCTAGAAGCCCTTGAAGGCATGGATCCGCTCGATATTCTGGCCTATCAGTACGACATCGTGTGCAACGGCATCGAACTGTCCAGCGGCGCCATCCGGAACCACCGGGTCGATATCATGTACAAGGCGTTTGAAATCGCCGGCTACGGCAAGGAAGTCGTCGAAGAGAAATTCGGCGGCCTTCTGCAGGCTTTCCGCTTCGGGGCGCCGCCTCACGGCGGTTCGGCGCCGGGCATCGACCGTATCGTGATGATGCTGGCCGATGAACCCAATATACGGGAAATTATCGCGTTCCCCATGAATCAGCAGGCCGAAGACTTGCTCATGGGGGCCCCTGCGGTGGTCGATGAAAGCCGCCTGAAGGAACTGTCCATCAAGCTCAACCTGCCGAAAGAAGCCAAAATCGCCGCCGCAGAACGCCCGGAATAGGCCCTGGAATCTTATCGAATTGGAAAGGATTTCCGAGCGATATATTACAACTGATACAAACAGTGATTGTCGGAATCCCATTATTTCTAGCGATTCGCGGTAATTTCGACCATACTGCGCCGTATCACTGGGGCGATGTCGATACAAAGAAACAATTTATCCGAAAAATCGGGGTCGAGTAGGGGTTGATGAAAATATTACCGGGTAGGAAGCTATTGGTCGTGCTGGGCGCGCTGTTGGTCAGCGGTTGCGCCGTGCCGATCCCTATTCAGGTCGCCTCGTGGGCTATCGATGGCATTTCCTATCTGACGACGCAAAAATCCCTGACCGATCACGGTCTTTCCATGGTCGCGCAACAGGATTGCGCCGTGTGGCGGGCCGTTCAGGGCAAGAATATCTGTGACAGTTATGACGACGCCGGCACGGTCGCCGTTGCCTCGCTGGACAATCCCAACGATGCGCCGCTAGCCCAAGAGACACTTCAAGATGTTGAAATTATAGAAGAAAATTCAGAAATTGCCGCGTTTGAGACGGCCTCTGGCGACACTCCGGATGCGCTTGTCGTCGAACCGGTGGCGACGGATGCCGACCAAATCGCCGTAATCGAACAGACGCCACCGTCACTCCCTGTGCCTGACGCCACGCCGGTAGCACCGGTGGCCCCAGCAGCTAGCGAAGTTGAACCGCTGATCGTCGTCGAACCCGCCCCGGTCGCCCCGGTCGCGGTCGCCCCGGTCGCGGTCGCACCGGTCGCGGTCGCACCGGTCGCACCGGTCCAAGTGGCTTCCCTGGCGCCGGATAAAGCCGACGACGTCGTCGAGCAGGCGATCCCGAGCGGCGAACGCATTTTGATTCCGGGTCGACGCACATGGTCTAAAAAGCCCGACGCCAATATGTATTTTGTCATCGGCAGCTTCCAAAATCGCCAAAATGCCAAGCGGCTGGTGAAACGCTATAAAGAACTCGGGCCCTCGGTCATGGCCAGTCGTGTCGCCGGGGTCGAGACCTATCGGGTCGCCGTCGGCCCGTTTACCCGTGTCGAACAGCGAACTGTCGACTGGACCATCAAGAAGTCCGGTATCCGCGATTCCTGGGCGATCAGTATCGATCCGTCGCGGTGGATGATCGCCGGTCCGACGGCTCCCAAGAAGGTTCCCGTCGCCGACAAAAAACCGGCCACGGAGAAGTTGGCGTCGGTGTCTGATGAGTTAAAGAAAAACATCATAAAAACCACAGAATATGTTGATAACAAACAAAAATCTGGCGAGTTTAATGTAAGTGTTGATCCGGTGAATCGGGTCGATACGGAAGCCGGGCAGAATTCCCGTTATGATGTGGCGAGCGCTTGGCTGGTCACTCCCGGTGATGAGTCACGCGACCAGATTGGTCGGGCTGTCAATCTGTCGTAAGATGGCGACCAGATGTTCCGCCTGGCGGATATGCCGGGTATTTTCGGGGTTGTAGCGGCGCTCGAATTCCAGACGTTTTTCCCACACTTCAATAAAGTCCTGCGGTCGGTCGGGTTGTGCTGTGTCGCCGATCAACGCGCCAATGGTGGCGTCGTAACCGGGATGCAGTTCGGGCTGAAAAGCCAGCATTTCATATTCATCCCAGCCAATAGCGCCGATGGTGTACAGGTCATACCCGGTTTGTGAAATTTTTCGGGGGCTGATATGGCGCATGTTCAGCGCCGTTACGTGGATATCTTTGCCGCCGCCCTGGTCTGCCTGACCATCTTTCCGTGCGCCGTGAACGACCGGCGGCAGGGGTTGGCGCACCACCACCAGGTCGCGCCCGGTCGTGGCGCGTTCTTGCGGCGCGCCGGAATCACCGGCATCGATGGTAATTTGCGCCGGTTGCGGGCCCGCCGCGGGCTGGCCTGGCGATGGCGGCAAGATATATGGGGTGATCTTCATTGCCGTCCGTACCCGACCGATTGTCTAGAACGACCCGCCCTCAAATGATGCCATTCGGGGGCAGGGGGGGGAAGGATTTCGCCCCGCCCCCTTTCTGGAGACGGGGCGATTTTTTCACGACAAGACAGGGCTATCCCCTTCAGGGGGATGAGGAGAGGGTCCCTGTATGCCGTGCCCACAATCAGGATGCGGCGCGCATTAAATGCCGCACCGGTTGTTCGGTGGCATCGTTCTTAACGGGGGCCCGACGAAACGTCCCGCGCTCCAGGGTCGATCGGTACCTTTTGGCGTTGTACATGGCCTCGTCGGCTCGTTCCAAAATATCGGACGGGGTATCGCCCGAAGAATAGCTTTGCAGGCCAAGGCTGGCTTGAATGGTGATGGATTGGTCCTGCCATTGGGCCTGGGCCGCGTTCAGGCATTTTTCGATGACCCCGGCCCGCGACAATCCGTTTTTCCAAATGGTCCGGGGCATCAAGACGGCGAATTCGTCGCCACCAAGACGGCCGATGTAATCGGTGTCGCGAATATTTTCGGCGAGTATGCGGGCGACATGGCGCAATACCTCGTCTCCCGCGGCGTGACCGAACCGGTCGTTGACCGGCTTGAAGTCATCGAGGTCGATATAGATCAGCACGCCGCGTTCATCGTATCGTTCGGCTGCCGAAAACGCCCGTTCCAGTTCGGTCACGAAACCGCGGCGGTTCATCAGGCCGGTCAGTTCATCGGTAACCGACAGTTTTTCCAGATTTAGGATCCGTTCCGCTAGCTCCTTGATCCGGCGTTCGGCCAGAGTCGCCGCGACAAGGGCTTTGCCGGCGATAGATTTGTCGACCGTGTCGAACGAAGTTTGAAGGCCGTCATCGGATTGCATGAAGCATTCCACGAGCCGGTAAACGTTACTCAGCAATTCGCTTTTGCCATCCCTGCCTGAATGTTTCAGGTTCATGTCTATTTTGGAAAATTCCACGGCTTTTTTTCCTTATTATTTTCGGTATTTCGCGCAAACGTTAACAAAACATTCGGCGGTTTCCCGGATATAGGAGCAAGCCATGTGCCAAGAAGAAATATAAGTTAAAACAAGGGATTAGCGCCATAAGAGGGTGGCAAAATGTGCCGTGCCGGGAAAAATTTGCCGGGTAGGGGGCCATTTAGGTCGGCCACAGCCAGGCGGCCCCGCGAACACCACTGGAATCGCCGTGATGGTTGCCGACCAACGCGGTCGAGACATGGTCGGAAAACACCCATTCCTGCCACAGGCGCGGCACGCTGTCATACAGCCGGGCGATATTGGACAGGCCGCCGCCCAGGACGATGACGTCGGGGTCGACAATATTGATAACACCGGCCAGCGCCCGCGCTAGGCGATGTTCGTAGCGCCCCAGCACGGTCGCCGCCAGGACCGCATCTACCCCCGGTGCCGCCGCGGCGATTTCCAGTGCCGAGAGGGGCTGCCCGCCAGACCGCCGGTATTCGCCCGCCAGCGCCGGGCCCGATAAAAAGGTTTCGATACATCCCCGCCTGCCGCAGTAACAATCGGGGCCGGGCCTTTCGTCATCTGCGGCCCACGGCAGGGAATTGTGCCCCCATTCGCCGGCGATGGCGTTTTTGCCGGTCAGCACCTGGCCGTTTATGACGATGCCGCCGCCGACTCCGGTGCCGAGAATAACGCCGAAAACCACGGCCGCACCCTTGGCCGCGCCGTCCGTCGCTTCGGATATGGCGAAACAATTGGCGTCATTGGCCAGTCGCACCGGACGACCGATGAGCTGGGCCAGGTCCGAATCCAGGGGATGGCCGATCAAGCAGGTGGAATTGGCGTTTTTTACCCGCGACGTCGCCGGCGACAGGGTGCCGGGAATACCGACGCCGACGCACGCCTTCGATGGCCCGGCGCCAGCTGATTTTTCCAATCTCAAGACCAGGTCGGCGACGGCATTGAGGGTGGCATTGTAATCGCCGGCGGGGGTGGCGACACGGTCGCGGGCTAATTCCCGGCCGTCATCGCCGAGCACGATGCCTTCGATTTTGGTTCCGCCCAGGTCAATGCCGATGCGCATGCCAGGCTAGTCTCCGAGCGCGTCCAGTTCAGATTCATCGCTGTTCCGGGTGGCGTGAAATTCGCCGTCGATGAAGCGGGCGCCGGGCAGGCCTTCCAAAGGCGGCAGATGACGATTGCAGGCCCGGTCCAGATCGGTCGAGGCCCCTGTTTCATCATCGGTTCCGACGGCGCGCACGTACAGGATCATGCATTTCGAATGTTTTTCACCGGCCAGTCGTCGGGCCTCGTCATCGCTGGATGCCATGACGGTATCGCCGCGAATGGCCTTTGGTGTCACTGGGTCGACATAAAAAACGCAAAAAGGCCGGGGCGCCGTGTCCGCGACTTTTTCGGCCGGTTTTGCAGAAGTATTGTTGGTATCTATTTCCATGCGACCCCTTGGAATCAAAGGACTCTTTTCAAAATCCAAGCAACACCCCGAATAGAATAGATGATGGGTATTGTCAACACCTGACATACTTTATGTTGTGTTGTGTTGGGCAAGTAATCCGTAGCGACTCGTCTAATATTTACCAATTACAGCCTCGCTTGAGCGGCCCTACAGGTGGCTTCGATAGAGGGGGCAGACTGGGTTTGGGGCACTACAAGAAGTATGTGCCCCTAAATATAGTATTTATTAAGAAATCAGGCACATAACTGGTTCCCATAATATCTTGTGTGCGTTAAAAGAAACGAATTCGGTAACCACAAAATCGGTTGGCGATTTATTCGGGGGAAGATTATGGAGAATGGTGGGCAGGCCATTGCCGAGGGAACAGGCCATATGTTCCCGGTTTTTCGCGGCCTGACAATCGCAAAAATACCAGGCAAGGAAATGGCCGGTATTGTCGGTGTGGCGCCTCCGACCTACAGCAAATGGCGCACCGGAAAATCGAAGGTGCCAGCCCCGACGCTGGTCTTCCTGACGCTCTTGCTGGCCAACCGGATCGAAGAGCTCCTTGCGGTCAGTGACGAGGCGGGCTTAAACGGCCTGCGCCTCAAAGTGACCGTGAAATCTATTCACCGCCATTTGCGCGACCAGGAAACGATTAACAACACCCTGCACCCCGGCGCCGTCCGCCTGGGCGCGCGCCTGTTCCGGCAATGGTGGCAGCAGAACGGCCCTGAAGCGGAACGGGATGTTGGGCCGGAGCCATTTGACGCACTGTTTCACGCGATGCGTTATCCTCAACTTGAACGACTGGACGCCGCACTATGAGTAATCTGACCGGGTTCACCCACGCCGGCCTAAAAGTGGCGCTGGATATCAAGGAAAGGTACAAAACAGGGGAACCGATTTGCGTGCCCGGCGAAGAAAACAATATCCTGGTGCCGGAATACCTGATGAACCATAACCTGAATTTACAAACCATCGAAGACCCGATCGCTCTGGCGATGATGGCGACCCGGGATCCCGAAGCGCCGATGGCGCTCGCCGCGGCGGCGCGGATGAGCCCGCTGGGTCGCAAATCCAGGCTGCTAGCCGGGGTTTATGGTGTGGTCGGTGAAACTTCTCGCCACCCGGTGGTAAAAAAGTGTATCGCCATGATCACCGATCAGGCCTTCGACCCCGACGCCATCGCTTCGATCAGGGGGCATGCATCGAAATTTATTGCCCAATCGCGCCGCGATTACACCGGTGCCTTGCGCGCGAATCTCAAATCCCTGCTCGATGGCGGCATCGCGCCCCGGTTGTTTGTGCGGCAGTTTTTCGAAATCACCGAAGCCGGGAACATGCGTTCCGATATCCGCAAAAAACTTGTCGTCAGCCTGCTGCTGTCGGCAAATATCCGGCCGGCGATCAAATTCCTGTTTCTGGAAAATTTGTCACGGTTCCCGGCGGTTGTACGGAACGCCATTGTTACCGCTGTCATAAAGGCCGAACCGAGCCACCATATGGATATCATCAAGGAAGAAATCCGCTGGATTCTGGCAAAACAGAGGGAAGAAAAAATTACCCTGGGCAGCCAGCGATTGACCGAAGTGCGCTGGAATTAGTCTCCTCGTATTGCCATAAAGAAAAAGCGCCCGGCGGGCGCTTTTTCTTTGTCGAAAGGGTTCAAGGTTTTTCAGATAACCGCCCTTTGCGCCGCCGCCTCGCCCATGCCGTCATAGGTCAGGGTGGCTTCGGTGGCGCAATATAATCCATAGAGCGTTTCGATCACCGCGCTGGCTTCTTCGCCGGCCAGGTTATAATAAATTGTTTGGGCTTCGCGGCGTGTTTGCACCAGGTCATCGCGACGCAGTCGGGCGAGATGCTGCGACAATGCCGATTGGCTCAACCCGACGACTTTTTCCAAATCGCCAACACATTTTTCGCCCGGCACCAGTTGGCACAAAATCATCAGGCGATGCTGATTGCTCATGGCCTTTAGCAGTGTGCTGGCCCGGCGCGCGTTATCCTGAATACGTTTGAGGTCAATTACTGGCTGGTTATTATCAAGCATGGCCCATAAACTTTCATCTAAAATCAAGCGGCGCGTCACGGGTCAAATCCCCCCCCATGAGCCCTCAGTATTTGTCTAAGTTCTAATTTAACACTACATAATATAATACGTTTGGGCCAGAAATATTTCAGAACTGTATTGTGCAGTGCAGCATAATAATTTTGGTGTGGCGCCGCCCAAATTTGCCTTGTTCTAATTGTCGTCGGTAAAAATAAGTCAATTTTTTCAAATATATAACTTCATATTCGCCGCCGCATGTCTTGGCCTGCGTATTCGGGTGGAAATTATACTGTACCCACCAGACGTATGAACTAGAATAGGCCAAGAAAAATTGGCTTAAAAATGTTGCACTGCAACAAGAAGTTTGCGAACGGGCTGCATTCTCTGTGCTGGTGTCGCCACGGGTATATCCTGTAAATTGGTGATGGACGATTTAAATGGGGTGGGCCGAAAAATGACCGAGATAACAACGCTGGATGTCAAAGGGCTGGGATGCCCGGTCCCCATCTTGCGGGCGAACCGGGCAATCAAGGAACTGATACCCGGGGATACCCTGGAAATCCTGGCCACGGATTCAGGCGCGCCGCACGATTTTCAAATATTTTGCGAAACCACCGGCCACAAATTGATCGGCAGCGAAGATCGGGATGGCGTTTTTATCATCCGCATCGAAGTCACCAGCTAATTTTTTTGTTTTTCGGAAAATCCGGAAACCAGCGACATCAACGGCGGAATAATGGCCAGCGTCATGACCGCCGACAGGGCAAGGCCGCCGACCACGACGGACCCTAGGCCGCGATATAGTTCCGAACCCGCCCCGGGAAACACCACCAACGGCAACATGCCGAAAATACTGGTCAGGGTCGACATGAAGATCGGCCTGATCCGGTTGCGGGTCGCCTCGATCAACGACTGTTCGAACCCCAGTCCTTCGTGGCGGTAGTGATACAGGGTCTGGTGGACTAGTAAGATGGCGTTATTGACGACGATGCCGACCAAAATGACAAACCCCAGCAGGGTCAGCATATCGAGTTGATGACGGACAAATATATTCAAAATGGCCAGGCCGCCGACGCCGCCGGCGGTCGCCAAGGGCACCGACAGGACGATGATCAGCGGATAGATGAAGCTTTCAAACAACACCGCCATCACCAGGTAAACAATAACCACGGCGATCACCAGATTGATCACCATGCTTTTCCAGGCTTCGGTCAATTTATCGGCGGTCCCGGAAAGTTCGAGCGATACACCGGGCGGCAGGCCTTTTTTCCGGAGCGGGGCGATGACCTGTTCGGAGAGGATTTCCATGGCCGCTTCAAGGGGGATATCCGCCGAAGGGCGAACTTCCAGGCTTACCGTGCGTTGGCGTTCCTTGTGCAGAATTTCCGTCGGCCCGGACGTCACCTTGATATCGGCCAGGGAATTTACCGAGACGATATCGCCCGACCGGGTGACCACCGGCAAGTAACCGATCCCCTGGGTTTCGGTGACTTTGCCCTTCAGGCCCTTCAAGGCTAAATCGATGCGCTTGCCATCGATGGTAATTTCGGCAACCCGCACATCGTCGTTGAAGGCATCGACCGTCTGGCTGAATTCCCGGGCCGTGACGCCGTTGTCGGCAAGCCGGGTCGGGTCCGGATAAATCCTGACTTCGGGCGCGCCCAATTCCAACCCGGGGCGGGGCCGAAGCTGGTTACCTTCCGTGCGGGGCAGCAGCTTGCCGATGATGCCGGTGGCTTGCAAGGCGACGTCCAGGACTTTTTCCAGGTCGGGTCCGGAAATATCGAAATCGATAGATCGGCCACTGCCGATGGAACGACCGAACAGCGATGGCTGGGTGATGAAGCCGAAGGTGCCGGGTTCTTTGAAAACCGGCTTGCGGATGATCGGGATCAGTTCGGCAACCCGTTTCGCATCGACGGCGCTGGCCCCGACGAAAGTCGAAGATGGTTGGGCGACGAAGAAGAAACTTTGAATTTTCGGCGGCTCACCGGGTTTCGATTCCGGTCCGGTTTCGCTGGCCCACAATGATTTGACCGCATCTTCGACTTCCTTGGCGATGCCTGTCGCGGTTTCCAGGTTATACCCCGGTGGCGGCATCAGGGCGCCGATTACCATGTTGCGGTTGCCTTCGGGCAAGTATTCAAGCTTCGGCAAAAACAGCGCCGTGGCCACGGCGGCGGTTCCGCATATGACTAGGATCGTGGTTATCGCCACGGTTTTGCTGTTGACGCAAATATGGGTAAAGGCGACCACCGTGCGGGTGAACAAGGCGGCGAAATCGTCGATCAGGGGCAGCCGTCTGGTAGCGGTACTGGCCGGCATTTTTCGCAGCAACCGGTTGGAAAGTGCCGGGATCAAGGTCACCGATACGATCAGCGACAATGTCACGGCGACGGAAATGGCGACGGCGATGTCGCGGAAAAGCTGGCCGATTTCCAGTTTCATGACCAGGATTGGGGTAAACACCAACACCGTGGTCAGGGCCGAAACAAGGACCGCGCCCCAAACCTGTTGCGCCCCCCGATAGGAGGCATCGGCGGCGCTGAGGCCTTGTTGTCGGTGCCGGTAAATGTTTTCCAGCACGACGATGGCGGCGTCCACGACCATGCCGACGGCGAACGCGATACCGGCCAGCGAGATGACATTGATCGACCGCCCCATGGCCGCCATGGCGACGAAGGAGCCGACGACCGAAACCGGGATGGCCAGGGAAATAATCAGGGTCGTCGCACCTGACCGTAAAAACAAAAGCAACACCATTGCCGCCAGGGCGCCGCCGACATAAATGTTCTGCTGCACCAGGTCGATGGCCGAATTGATGTAGATGGTCTCGTCATAAACCTGGATGAGGGTCAGTTGTTCCTTGGGCAGGAAATCCCGGTTCAATTCTTCGACCGCCTGGCGGATGCCGGTCATGGTATCGATGACGTTGGCGCCGGTCGCGCGCACCGTATTGATGACAATGGCCGGCTTGCCAAGATGGCGAATCGTCGCCGTCGCCTTTTTGTAGCCGAAATCGACCTGGGCGATATCGCCTACGGTGACCCGGGCGATGCCGCCGGTGCGGGTGTCCATATTGCTGCGCAAGACGACCGAACGAATTTGCTCAGCGCTTGAAAGTTCGCCTTCGGTGCGCACCACATAGCGGCGCTTGCCTTCATCGACATCGCCGGCGGAAGCCGAAGAATTAGCCGCCGCCAAGGCGCTGACGACCTGCGGAACGGTCAAACCGTAACGGGCCATTTTCGATGGGTCGACAACCACTTCCATTTGTTTCTTGGTGCCGCCGTAGACATTGACCAGGGATACCCCGGGGACCCGTTCCAGGCGGTCCTGGATGACGTCTTCGATATAGTTGCTGTAGGTGTGAATATCGCGGCTGTTATCACCGGTGCGGGTCAGTGTCAGCCAGGCGATGGGGGTGTCTTCGCTGCCGGCGGTATCGAGCGTCGGCTCGCCGGCTTCCGATGGATAACCGCCGACCCGGTCAAGCCTGTTGGAAACCAGCAACAAGGCCTTGTCCATATCCTGGGCGACTGAAAATTCGAGCGATATGGAGGCCTGGCCATCGCGCGAGCGGCTGGAAATTTTCTCCAGGCCTTCCAAACCGCGCAGCACTTCTTCCTGGCGGTTGACGATTTCGCGTTCAATTTCCGCCGGGGCCGCGCCGGTCCAGTTGGTGCGAATGGAAATCACCGGCTTGCGAACATCGGGGGTCAACTGAATGGGAATGGTCTGCAAGGCGACAAGGCCGAACATGATGATCATCAGGACCGCGGCGATTACCGCGATGGGGCGCTCGATAGCCAGTCGGATCAGGTTCATTGGGGCTGGACCTTCTGGCCCGGTCGCAGTCTCTCGTTACCCCTGACGACGACCGTATCGCCAATGGCCAATCCCGACAGCACGACGAAACGGGTACCCAGCGCCTGGCCCAGGAGGACCGGCCGGATATTGGCCTTGCCGTCTTCGACGATGAAGACAATATCCTTGCCTTTTTTATTCAGCACGGCGTCTTTGTGGACGGTGACAACGGATTCTGACTTGCCCGCAGGCAAGGCCAGGACGACGCTTTGGTTCGACGCCAGCCCGGTCGTGCCCAAATCGAATTCGGGGACAAAACGGACCCTGCGGGTACGGGTCAGGGGGTCTTCGCTGGGGACCACGGCGCGAACCGTCGCGGTATAATTTCTTTGCTTGCCATCACCGCCTTGTTCCAAACGGAAGGCGACTTTCTTGCCAGGTTGCAATCCATTGATGCGGGCCGCCGGGACATGGGCTTCGATTTCAAGATGTTCATCGTCGATCAGGCCGATGACCGGGCTGCCGACGTTGACATAGGCCCCGACATCGATGTGGCGTTGGGAAACCACACCACCGAACGGCGCCCGGATTTCGGCATTATCGAGATTGATTTTCGATAACTGCAAATTGGCCTGGGCGCTAACCAGCGCGGCTTGGGATTGCGCCACGGCGCTTTGGGCGCTGGCCACTTCAAGTTCCTTGTCTTCCATACGGGCCTGGCTGAAGGCGGCCGATTTTTTTAATTGGTCCATGCGGGACATTTCCTGGGCCCGCAGGTCGACCACCGATCGCGCGGTCGCCAGCGCCGCTTGCGCTTCGCCGAACCGGGCCTTGTTCAACTGATGTTGCCAATGCAGGGTATCTTTGATCAGCACCGAAATGATGGCGTTCTTTTCAAGGCGGTCACCGACCCGGACCCGCATTTCGGCGATTGGCCCGGCAATGCGCGCCGCCACCACACCGGCCTGGGCCGCTACCAGCCGCCCGATCACCGGTGCCGTCTGGATCAGGGGTTCGCTCAACACCGTATCGACGCCGACATGGGCCGCATCCTGGGCGGCCAGCGGGGTGGTGAATGTGCTCAAGGCCAGCATCAGGATCGCAAGGAAAGGGTGAATTCGCACTGATTTATCCCAGGTTAAAAAAGTTTACGCTCAACGTATATAGGTAAATCACAGGCCTTTAAAGCAGAAGCAACATAGCGCACAATAGGTTATGACAACCTTGCTTTACAGCCATCCGACCTGTGTCGAACACGACGGCGGCGCCAGCCACCCGGAACGCCCGGATCGCTTGCGGGCGGTGATGGCCGCGCTGTCCGATAATTCCTTTCAGGGGCTGGACCGGCGCGAGGCGCCGCAGGCCCGGGTTTCGGACCTGGAACGCGTCCACGCGCCGTTCCACGTGGAACAAATTTTCTCCAACATCCCGGAAAGCGGCCATTTCCGGATCGATGCCGATACGGCGATGTCGCCGCACAGCGGCGAGGCGGCATTGCGGGCCGCCGGTGCGGTCATCGCCGCCGTCGATGCGGTGCTGGGCGGTGAAGCCGACAACGCCTTTTGCGCCATCCGGCCCCCCGGCCATCACGCCGAACCGAACCGGGCCATGGGGTTTTGCCTGTTCAACAATGTCGCCATTGGGGCCGTTCATGCCCAAGATACCGCCGATGTGCAACGGGTCGCAGTGGTCGATTTCGATGTCCATCACGGCAACGGAACCCAGGCCGCGTTCTATGACAAAGAAGACCTGTTCTATGCCTCGTCGCACCAGTCGCCGTGCTATCCCGGCACCGGTTTGCAATCTGAAACGGGCAATTACGACAACATCGTCAATGCGGAATTGCCGCCGGGGACCGGTTCCGAGGTTTTCCGCGCCGCCTACAGCGACCGGATTTTACCGGCGTTGCGGGCCTGGAAGCCGGATTTTCTGCTTATTTCCGCCGGTTTCGATGCTCATGTGCGTGATCCGCTGGCTCAGCTTAACCTGGATGAAGATGATTTTGCCTGGGTCACGCACGAATTGTTATCGGTCGCCAACGACTGCTGCGGCGGCAGGGTGGTGTCGGTGCTGGAAGGTGGCTATGACCTGGATGCCCTGGCGGCCAGCGCCGCCGTACATGTCACGGAACTAATGGCGAATTGAAGGTTGCCCCGACCGCAAGGGGGCTTTAGAAGATAGGTGATTATGGCGAAAAACAGCATACCAGCCGATATTGCGAAGCTCAGTTTCGAAGATGCGCTCGAACAGCTAGAGGACATTGTCCGCGAACTGGAAGAGGGTGCCGGCGAACTGGACGCTTCGATCAAGGCCTATGAGCGCGGCGCGCATTTGAAACGGCACTGCGAAGCGAAGCTCAAAGAAGCCCGGCAGCGGGTCGAACAGGTCGTCCTTGGCCCCGATGGCGAGCCCGGACTGGAACCTGTCGATCTGGATTAATGAGACCCCATGACTGATTTCGAAATCGCCCTTTCCAAGACCGCCAGGGACGTCAATGACACCCTTGGGCAGTTGCTTAAAAATCATGACGACCCGGAAGCCCGCCTGATCGAGGCCATGCGCTATTCGACCCTGGATGGCGGCAAGCGGATTCGGCCGTTTCTGGTGGTCGCCAGCGCCGGATTGTTCAATGTCGAGAAATCTTCGGCCTTGCGCACGGCGGCGGCCATCGAAATGGTCCATTGTTATTCGCTGGTTCATGATGACCTGCCGGCCATGGACGATGATGATCTCAGGCGGGGGCGGGCGACCTGCCATGTAAAATTCGATGACGCCACGGCGATCCTTGCCGGTGATGCCCTGCTGACCAAGGCGTTTGAAATCCTGGCCCACGAAAAAACCCATGATTCGGCGACGGTGCGGGCTGACCTGGTGCTGGCCTTGGCCCATGCCGCCGGTTCCGAAGGCATGGTCGGCGGCCAGATGCTCGACCTGGTGGCCGAACATCAATCCTTGACCATGCCCGAAATTACCCGCCTGCAACGCATGAAAACCGGCATGTTGATCGCCGTCTCATGCGAAGCCGGGGCGATCCTGGGCAAGGCGACCGACGGCGCGCGCAACGCCCTGCATGCCTATGCCCATGACCTGGGGTTGGCGTTCCAGATGATCGATGATTTGCTCGACGTCGAAGGCGATGAGAACGCCCTTGGCAAAGGCGCCGGCAAGGACGCCGATGCCGGCAAGGCGACATTTGTTTCCCTGCTGGGGGCCAAACGGGCCCGTGAACAGGCGGAAATGCTGGCCACTCAGGCCAGCGAACACCTTGATCTTTTTGACGAAAAAGCCGACCCTTTACGGGAACTGGCGAAATTTGTGTTAAAACGCAGCGCCTGAGCCTTCACTAGGATTTGATTTCTTGAGCGACAACAGCCAAACACCCTTGCTGGATAAAGTAAAAATTCCCGCCGACACCCGCGAATTTTCAAGCGTTGAATTGCGCCAGTTGGCCGATGAATTGCGCCGCGAGACGATTCGTATGGTGTCGATCACCGGCGGCCACTTAGGCGCCAGCCTGGGCGTGGTTGAACTGACCGTGGCCCTGCATCATATTTTCGACACACCGCGCGACCGCCTGATTTGGGATGTCGGGCATCAATGTTATCCGCACAAGATTCTTACCGGTCGTCGCGACCGCATGTTGTCGTTGCGTCAGGGCGGCGGGCTTTCGGGATTCACCAAGCGCTGTGAAAGCGACTACGACCCGTTCGGCGCCGGACACTCATCCACATCCATTTCCGCCGGCCTGGGCATGGCCGTGGCCCGGGATTTCAAGGGCGACAAAAACCAGGTTATCGCGGTTATCGGCGACGGTGCCATGAGCGCGGGTATGGCGTATGAAGCCATGAACAATGCCGGGTCCATGGATTCCCGAATGATCGTTATCCTTAACGACAACGATATGTCCATCGCCCCGCCGGTCGGCGCCATGAGCGCCTATCTGTCGCGGCTGATTTCATCGAAGTCCTATCGTTCTCTGCGCAATTTTGCCCGCGAAATGACCAAGATATTGCCGCAACGCATGGAAGACATGGCGCGCCGGGCCGAAGAATATGCCCGTGGCATGGTCACCGGCGGCACCTTGTTCGAAGAAATGGGGTTCTTTTATGTGGGGCCCGTCGATGGTCATAATCTGGATCATCTGCTGCCGGTGCTGAAAAACCTGCGCGATCACGAATTGCCCGGCCCGGTGCTGCTTCATGTGGTGACGCAAAAGGGTCACGGCTACGAACCGGCGGAACAATCACCCGACAAATACCACGGCGTCGGCAAGTTTGATGTGGTCACCGGAAAGCAGGTCAAGGCCAAGAGCAACGCGCCGTCCTATACCAAGGTCTTCGCCAAGGCATTGATCGCCGAGGCCAGGCTGGATGATAAAATTACCGCCATCACCGCGGCCATGCCAACCGGCACCGGCCTGGATGAATTCGGCGAAGAATTTCCCGACCGCTGTTTCGATGTCGGCATCGCCGAACAGCACGCCGTGACCTTTGCCGCAGGGCTCGCCAGCGAAGGCTTTAAGCCCTTCGCCACCATTTATTCGACGTTCCTGCAACGCGGTTACGATCAGCTTATCCACGATGTGGTGTTGCAAAAACTGCCGGTCCGTTTCGCGCTCGACCGCGCCGGCCTGGTCGGTGCCGATGGCGCCACCCACGCCGGGGTCTATGATCTGGCGTATTTGTGTTGCCTGCCCGGCATCGTCGTCATGGCGCCGTCGGACGAAGCCGAAATGATGCACATGATGGCCACCGCGGCAAGCATCGACGATGGCCCAAGCTGCATTCGTTATCCGCGCGGCGAAGGTGTCGGCGTCGAATTGCCCGACAAGGGCGACGTCCTTGAAATCGGCAAGGGCCGCATCGTGCGCGACGGCAAGACGGTGGCGATCTTAAGTTTGGGGGGGCGTTTGGCTGAATCCCTCAAGGCCGCCGATGAACTTTCGGCCAAGGGCATTTCGGTCACCGTGGCCGACGCCCGGTTCGCCAAGCCCCTGGATGAAGACCTGATCACTCGCCTAGTGGAAACCCATGAAGTGCTGATCACCATCGAAGAAGGATCACCCGGCGGCTTCGGCGCCCATGCCCTGCAATTTATGTCGGGCGCGGGATTGCTCGATAGTGGGGCGCGGGTCCGCGTGATGACGTTGCCGGACAAGATGATCGACCACGACACTCCCGCCGTGCAGTACGAAGCGGCCGGCCTGACCGCGCCGCATATTGTAAAAACCGCGCTGATGGCGCTGGGCCACGACACCGGTAAAAAAAGTGTTGAACCGGCGCAAGCCTGAAGTTTTCAGGAGTTTCCTTTTATGAGCATCAGAATCTGCGTTGCCGGTGTCACGGGCTGGACCGGATCGGCGGTGACCCGTGGCGTTATCGCCGGCGATGACTTTCAACTCAGCGGCGCAGTCGCCCGGGCGACGGCGGGACAGGACGTGGGGGATGCGTTGGGTCTGGCCGAAAAAACCGGCGTTATCATTTGTGACAGCGTCGCCCAGGCCCTGGATGCCGGGGCCGATGTCTTTATCGATTACACCACGGCGGCCACGGTTATGGACAACGTGCTGCTGGCCATCGACCGCGGCGTCGCCGTCGTCGTCGGAACGTCAGGACTAGGCAGCGCCGACTATGACCGCATCGCCACCGCCGCCGAAGCCAAGGGCGTCGGCGTCATCGGCGGCGGTAATTTCAGCCTGACGGCGACCCTGATGCAGCATCTGGCACTGATCGCGGCGGAACATGTGCCGGAATTCGAAGTGCTTGATTTCGCCTGGGCCGATAAGGAAGATGTGCCCAGCGGCACGGCGCGCGAACTGGCTGAAAAACTCGGCGACGTCCGCCAGCCGACCAAGGGTCGGGCGACCGATGCCCTGCACGGCCCCATCGAAACACGGGGCGCTGCCATCAACGGCGTGCAGGTTCATTCCCTGCGCATGTCGGGCTTCACCCTGCGTTGCGAGGCCGTGTTCGGCATGGCCGGCGAACGCCTGGTGGTTGCCCACGAAGCCGGGCAAAGCGCCGAACCTTATGTTTCGGGAACCCTGCTGGCGGCCAAACGGGCGGCCCAGGTGACCGGCCTGGTGCGCGGCCTGGACGAACTTTTATTTACATGACCAAGCCCGGAAAAATGCGGCTCGATCAGTTGCTGGTCGACCGGGGACTGGTCGAAAGTCGGGCCAAGGGTCAGGCGCTGATCATGGCCGGCAACGTGTTTTCCGAAACCCGGCGGCTCGACAAGGCGGGCCAACAGGTCGGCCAGGATATCGCCATCGACATCAAGGGGCAGGATCACCCGTGGGTTTCCCGCGGCGGCTTGAAACTGGCCCATGGCCTGGAAGAATTTCATATCGACCCGGCCGGGCTGACCTGCCTGGATGTCGGCGCATCGACCGGCGGCTTCACCGATGTCTTGCTGACCGGCGGTGCGGTGAGGGTCTATGCCGTCGATGTCGGGCACGGCCAATTGGCCTGGAAGCTGCGCGGGGACGAACGCGTCGTCGTCATCGAACGCTTCAACGCGCGCAACTTGACCGTCGAGCAAATACCAGAGCCCATCGAACTGATCGTCTGTGACGCCAGTTTCATTGGCCTGCAGACCGTCTTGCCGGCGGCCCTTCGCCTGGCCGCGCCCGGCGCCCACTTGATCGCCCTGATCAAACCGCAGTTCGAAGTGGGCAAGGGCAGGGTCGGCAAAGGCGGCGTCGTCCGCGAGCCGGAATTGCACGCCGAAGTCGTCGAGAAAATCAAAACGTGGTTGAGTGGCCTGCCCGGATGGCGGGTCATCGGCGTGACGGAAAGCCCGATCAAGGGACCGGAAGGCAATATTGAATTTTTGATTGGGGCGGTGTTCGAAGAAGCCTAGGCGACAGAATTGCCAACTTCATCGGGTTTCTTCGCCGCTGGCTTGTCCTTGCGCGGGGTGATGGTGCGCTGGATTTCGTCGGCCGAGCGTTCGCGGGTGCGATCCAGGTCGTAGGCCATTTGCAGGCGCAGCCAGAATTCTTCCGTGGTCGAAAAATAGCGGGCCAGCCGGAAGGCCATATCGGCATCCAGGGGGCGGTCGCCGTCGATCATGGCCAGCACATGGCCGGCGGGCAGGCCTAAATCGTACGCCAGTTCCGCCGTGGCGATGGCGTGGGGGGCCAGGAATTCGTCTTTCAGGATCGACCCCGGCGGCCGGTCGGATGGCTTCAATTCGTCCTGTTTCGGGGCCCTCACCGGCGGGGCCGGGGGGGCGTCGTATATTTCCGTATCCAAACCCGCCTCGCGCCACGCCTTCAAGCCGCCCTTCATATTTATGGGCGGTGTATGACCGGCCTGGATCAATTGCTTGGCCGCCGCGGCGGATCGTTTGCCGATGGCGCAATGCAGCACCAGTTTTTTGATGGTGATGCGCGGGAAGCTGTCCGGGTCCAGCGCCGACAGGGGCACCAACATGGAACCGGGGATATGTTCCTGTTCGTATTCCGATGTTTCGCGCACGTCGATCAGCAAGGCGTCGCCATCGGCCAACCATTTCGCAACGGTTTCCGGTTCGGCCTCGATAATCAGGGCCTCGATGTTGTTCTGTATTTTCGGATCGGTGTTCATAATGAAGGATTATATCTAACACAAAAAAAACGTCAATAGAAATATAATAACAAAATATAAATGTATAATTAGTTTAAGATGATCCAGTCTTGGTATCGCCGGGCTTTTTAGCGGTTCATGGCGTGGTATTCGGGGTTGGGCATCATGTCGAGGCCGTGGGCCATGCGGTTGGTGTAATTGAAAAATCCGACCACATCGCAAATATCGAAAATATCCTGGCCGGAAAATCCGGCGTCGCGCAGGCCCTGGCGGTCGGCTTCGCAAATGTCATGGGGGGTCGCCGTTAGTTTCCAGGCGAAATCGAGCATGGCGCGCTGGCGTTGGTCGAGTTCGGCGACGCGGTAGTTCATGGCCAGCATTTCGCCCAGTTGCGGGTCATTGGAATATTGGCGCACGGCTTGGCCGTGGGCGACCAGGCAGTAATAGCAATGGTTGGCCGATGACACCACGACGGCGATCATTTCGCGTTCTAACTTGGTCAGATTGCAGCCTTCTTCGCTGAGCATGATTTCGTTATAGAACGAGATGAAGTTGGACAGTTTCTTCTGGTTGCCCATGTAGGATTTCAGCACATACGGCACCAGCCCCAGGGCTTCCATGCATTTGGCGAAATATTTCTTCAGGCCGCTATCGAGAGTGTCTTCACCGGGCAGGGGAACGCGAACGATATGATCGGGTTGTGGCATCGGGGCTTCCTTCCAGAAAATTATGTATCAGCCGCCGCACTGGCCTTTGTGGCGCAACAAGTGATCGGCCAGCACGCAGGCGATCATGGCTTCGCCGATGGGCACGGCGCGAATGCCGACGCACGGGTCATGGCGGCCCTTGGTGGCGATTTCGACATTTTCGCCCCAGGTGTTAACGGATTTTTGCGGGATCGATATGCTGCTGGTCGGCTTGACGGCGAACCGCGCAACGATGTTCTGGCCCGACGAAATTCCGCCCAGTACGCCGCCGGCATTATTGCTGGCGAAGATCACCTTGCCGTCTTCGCCGATGCTCATTTGATCGGAATTTTCGGGGCCGCTCAGGGTGGCGGCGTTGAAACCGGCGCCAATTTCGACGCCCTTGACCGCCGGAATGCTCATCAGCGCCTTGGCGATATCGGCATCCAGGCGATCGAACACCGGCGCGCCCAATCCTGCGGGAATGCCTTCGGCGACGACTTCAACCACCGCACCGGTCGATGATCCCTGGGACCGTATGTCGTCAAGATAGGCCTGCCACGGGGCCACGGCTTCGGCGTCGGGGCAGTTAAACGGGTTAGCGGATATTTCGTCCCAATCCCAGTTGGCGCGGTCGATGCCCAGCGGACCCATCTGCACCATAGCGCCCCGGATAATCACCGGTTTGGGGAGAATTTCATCGAGAACCTTGCGCGCCACGGCCCCGGCGGCGACCCGCATGGCGGTTTCCCGGGCACTCGATCGGCCACCGCCGCGATAATCGCGAATACCGTATTTTTGAAAATAGCTGTAATCGGCATGACCGGGGCGGAATTTGTCCTTGATGTCGCCGTAATCCTCGGACCGGGCATCCTGATTGACAATCATCAGGCCAATGGGCGTGCCGGTGGTCTGGCCTTCGAAAACGCCGGACAGGATTTCCACCTTGTCGGGTTCCTGGCGGGCGGTGGTGTACTTGGATTGCCCGCCGCGGCGTTTATCGACATAGGGTTGGATATCTTCTTCGCTCAACGGAATGCGCGGCGGCACGCCATCGATAACGCAGCCGATCGCCGGCCCGTGACTTTCGCCGAAGCTGGTGATTTTGAACAACTGCCCCAGGGTGTTTCCGGACATGTGTATTCCTTAAGACGTCGTTATGTCGGGCGCGTCAACCGCCTTCATTCCGACCACATGATAGCCGCAGTCGACATGGTGGGTTTCCCCGGTCACGCCACTGGAAAGGTCGCTTAGCAAATACATCCCGGCGCCGCCGACATCGTCCAGGGTGACGTTTCGCCTGAGCGGTGAATTGTATTCGTTCCATTTTAGGATATAGCGAAAATCGCCGATACCGGAAGCCGCCAGGGTTTTCATGGGGCCCGCCGACAGGGCGTTGACCCGGATGTTGCTGCGGCCCAGGTCTTCGGCCAGGTAGCGAACGCTGGCTTCAAGGGCGGCCTTGGCGACTCCCATCACGTTGTAATGGGGGATCACCCGTTCGGCACCGTAATAGGTCAGCGTGATGATCGAGCCGCCATCGGTCATCAGCGGTTCGGCGCGCTGGCAAATGGCGGTCAGGGAATAACACGAGATATCCATGGATCGATTGAAATTCTCGCGGCTGGTATCGACGTAGCGGCCCTTCAATTCTTCCTTGTCGGAATAGGCGATGGCGTGGACGACGAAATCAAGCTTGCCCCATTGTTTTTCAATCTCGGAGAAGACCGCATCGATGCTGTCCATATTGGTGACGTCGCATTCCAGAAGAATGTCGGAATTGACCTTTTCAGCCAGCGGGCCGACCCGTTTCTTCAAGACTTCACCCTGATAGGTAAAAGCCAGTTCGGCACCGTGGGCGTGCAACGTGCGGGCGATACCCCAGGCGATGGAATGATCATTGGCAACGCCCATGATCAGCCCTTTTTTGCCCGTCATTAATTGTTCGCTAGACGACATCGATCCCTCATTCGTTTGTATGACCATGCAGATTCGAATGGATATGCATTAGCATCGTACACGAAAGCCCTGCTATGAATAAAGCGAGCATCTTATAAGGATGAGATATTGCCAATGTCAATTTTATCGGAATTGAAGCGTCGGTATAGCGCGCTCGGCTCTTTCGCCCTGTTCGCCGGGCGGCGGTTTGGTCAAGGCCGCTGCCGGACCGTCGCCGCTTCGCTCAGTTATACCTCACTTCTGGCCATGGTGCCGATATTTGCGATTGTGTTGTCAGTGCTGGCGGCGGTGCCCCAGTTGGAGCATTTCTGGCAAGAAATCAGAAGTTTTATGATCGACAGCCTGATGCCCGAATCAGGCGACATGATGGGCGGATATTTCGACGGATTTATCGCCAATGCCCGAAATATGAAGGGATTCGGCATCGTCGGGTTAGCTTTGACGGCGATGCTTCTGATCAATTCAATTTTCAATGAAATGAATATTATTTTCCGGGTCGAGAAGGCCCGCCCGATATGGCTGCGCCTGGTGGTCTATGTCGGCGTGCTGATTGGCGGGCCGTTGATTCTGGCCATCAGTTTCTCGTTGGCGACCTATATCTTCGCCCAGACCAAGATTTTGGGAGCAGATGAATTCGGGGTCGCCGCCTTCGGCGGGTTCCTTGGGCGTATGGCGCGGTTCGTGCCGGCGCTGATCCTGATCGCCGGATTTAGCCTGTTTTACAAGATTGTCCCCAACCGCCGGGTCACCTGGGGCGACGCGCTGACCGGCGGATTGCTCGCCGGGCTGTTGTTTTCGGGACTGCGGTGGTCGTTCGGTATTTATCTGATCTATTTCCCGACCTACCAAACCCTCTATGGGGCCTTGTCAGCGGTGCCGGTATTTTTGCTCTGGACCTTCCTGTCGTGGACCGTGGTCCTGCTCGGCGCCGTCACCGCCGCCGCGCTGCCGGACTGGCGGGCGAGTCGGAAGATAGAGAGTTAGTCGGCGTCGGCTTTCTTGGTCGTCCATTTGGCGAAGGCGGGGCCTGAACGGACGTCGTAGTCGGTGTCTTTCGACCATTCTTCGACGAATTCCGTCAGTTTCTCGTCTTTTTCCTTCGGCAGCACGACTTTCAGGCTGACCAGTTGATCGCCGCCGGTTTTTGTTTTGGCATCGACCACGCCCTTGCCTTTCAGGCGCAGGGTGGTGCCGGTGTTTGATCCCGCCGGCACGGTGACGGTCACCGGGCCATGAACCGTCGGCACCTTGATGCGCGCGCCCAAAACGGCCTCGGCCAGGGTGACCGGGCAATCCATCATGATATGATGGCCTTCGCGGCGGAACAGGGAGTCGGGTTCGACCACAATTTCGACATGGGCGTCGCCGCTAACGCCGCCGCCCAGGCCGTCCATGCCCTGACCTTTCAGGCGCAGCACCTGGCCACTTTTGGTGCCCGCTGGAATGGTCACGGCCAGGCGTTTGCCGCTGGCGATGCTGACATGTTTGTTGGCGCCGATAACGGCATCGGCGAACGATACTTTCAGGGAATAGGAAACATCGGCGCCGTCGATTCTGATATTGGCGCCGGCCCTGGCGCCGCGCTGCCTGAAAAAATCGTCGAACGGGTTGCGGCCCTGGCCCCTGCCGCCGCCGGGTCGGGCACGGCCACCGCCAAAGGGGCCGCCGCGCCCGGTCGGGTTGCCGCTGGCGTCGATTTCGCCGCGATCAAAGCTGGCGCGCTTTTTCGAATCCGACAACAGCTCATAAGCCGCCGACAAATCCTTGAAACGGTCTTCGGCGCCGGGTTTATCGCCGGCGCTGTCGGGGTGCAGCTTGCGGGCCAGTTGCCGGTACGTTTTTTTGATAACGTCGGCACCGGCGTTGCGCGGCACGCCCAGAACGTCATAAGGATCCTTCATTGCACAATCTTCCATGATCCATCAGCTTGGCGGCAGGCGCGACCGGTGGCGACTTGTTCTTCGCCGTCGATAAGGACGCTGGATTCGAAATCGCGACAATCCTCGCCATCAACCTGGCGGCGTTCGGTGGTCGGCTTGTAGGTTCCGGAATTTCCCGAATCCGGGTTGTCCCACTTCACGGTTTGTCCGGTTTCTGCGGTTTCCATGGTTTCCTGGGCGGTCTCGTTGGCGCGTTCCAGATCGACTTCACTGAGGGTTCTGGCGATTTCCTTGCCGATGATCGATCCGAAGATAGCGCCCAGGGTGGCGCCCAAAATTCGGCCACTTCTGTCATCCATCGAGCCGCCGATTCTCGCCCCGATAACGGCACCGATGACAGTACCGGCTGTGGCGCCGACCTTTTCATTGGCGCCTTGATCGGTTCCCGAACAGGCACCAAGGAAAAGGCTTGCGATAATGAGGGAGGTAAAGGTTTTTTGAATCATTCCCGATTGGGCTCTCGGCCCCAATGTGTTATTTCATTATGAGATGGATACGATAGCGCCGATTGTAAAGTATGGACACCATGACTGTCACTAAAGACGACCCGATCAAACTTTTTTCCGAATGGCTGACCGAAGCCGAAAAAAGCGAACCCAACGATGCCAACGCCATGACTCTGGCGACGGCGACCGGCGATGGCGTGCCTTCGGCGCGCATGGTATTGCTTAAGGACGTCGATGATAGGGGCTTCACGTTTTACACCAACCTGGGCAGCCGCAAGGCGGCCGAACTACACCAAAACCCCAATGCGGCGCTGTGTTTTCACTGGAAATCATTGCGACGGCAGGTTCGGGTGGTCGGCACAATAAGCGCCGTCGATGAAGCCGAAGCCGATGCCTATTTCGCCTCGCGCGCGCGGGCCAGCCGCATCGGCGCCTATGCGTCGAAACAGTCGCAACCGCTGACGGGCCGGTTCGATCTGGAAAAACGGGTGGCCGAATTTACCGCAAAATTTCCCGTTGGCGACATACCAAGGCCCGAATTCTGGTCCGGATTCAGGGTCGTCCCGCAGGAAATCGAATTCTGGTCGGACCGGCCGTTCCGGCTGCACGACCGCCTGGTTTACCGTCGTTCCGGTGAAGATTGGACGACTGAACAGCTGTTTCCCTGAGATGGAATCAAAAAAACAAACGGGCGGCGAAAGAAACGCAAACGCCGGATTAATGAAGTCTGCGACCTATGCGGCGGTGGCTGTGGCGTCGAGCCTTGTCATGCTTAAGTTCGCCGCCTGGATTTCAACCGAATCGATCAGCCTGCTGTCGACCCTGATCGATTCGCTTCTCGATATCGGCGCCTCGCTAATCAACCTGCTGGCGGTTCGTCATGCCTTGCAACCGGCCGATGAAGACCATCGTTTCGGCCACGGCAAGGCCGAACCGCTGGCCGGAATGATGCAGGCCGCCTTCATCTGCGGATCGGCGATGTTTTTACTGATCCAGGCCGGTGAACGGATATTCAATCCGCACCTTGTGGCCAATACGGATATCGGTTTCGCGGTCATGGCGGTGTCAATTTTGTTGACCCTGGGGCTGGTGGCTTTCCAGAAATATGTCGTCAATAAAACCGGATCGATCGCCATTTCGGCGGATTCCATGCATTATCGTATGGATATTCTGGTCAATATCAGCGTTATCGTCGCCCTGTATTTGGGCAGCCGTTATGGCTGGTTGCTGGCCGACCCGCTGTTTGCCATTGCGATTTCGGTCTATATTTTCCGCGGGGCCTGGGGGATCGGTCGCGATTCCATGCACTTGCTGATGGATCGGGAACTTCCTGACGAAGACCGGGATCACATCGAGAACCTGGCATGTTCCGAACACGGGGTGCTTGGCATGCATGACCTCAGGACCCGCTCGTCGGGTCAGGACGTGTTTATCCAGTTGCACCTCGAACTGGACCCGGACATCAAGTTACGCGATGCCCACGCCATATCCGAAAATGTCATGCACAAGATAGAAGACGCCTTTCCCAACGCCGATGTCCTGATCCACGAGGACCCGGAAGGCGTTGTGGAAAGGCAATCGACTGTTAACTAAAGGCTTTTCCTGGGGTCGCGCCCAGTTTCTTTAAGATAATCGCCAACGGGCAAAACCGCGTGAAGGCGGCTTGGGCCAGGTTGGCGCCGACGAAGGCGGTGAACCACAGCCAATTGACATCATGCACTTGGGATAAGGCGAGGCTGGCCAGGATGAAGACACCGGCAAAGGCGAGAACCATACGGTCGACGGACATAAAACACTCCTTTAGTAATTTCCAGGGGGGCAAATAATTAGTACTTGCTAATTTAGTAAACACTAATATATTCATTGTCAACCGATCTCGTCAATCAGGATGGACCCATATCATGCGCCTTGCTTTGCGATACCTCATAGTGCCGTTGTTGCTGGTTACCGGCATTCCCCTGCCATCGTTTGCCGGTGGCGAGGTGACGGTCAACCGTTCGGTGGTCGAAGACATGAAGGCGGTATTCGCGACCGTCGAAACCGCCGATGTGATCCTCGCCCGGGCAAGGATCGGCGGTACGTTGGGCAAATTGTCCATCGATGAGGGCTCGCGGGTAGAAAAGGACCAGGTCATCGCCATCGTCGGTGACCCCAAAATCAAGCTGCGCATGGAGGCCCTGCAAGCGCGTATTCAATCGGTCAAATCGCGGCGTAAACTGGCCCGCACGGACCTGGAACGGGCAAAAAAATTATTTCAGAGCGGCACCGTCCCGCAGAAACGCCTGGATGAAGCCGAAACGGCCCAGGATGTTATCGAACGGGAATTTACGGCACTCACTGCCGACCTTTCGGTAATGTCTCAACAAAAGGGCGAAGGCGTCGTGCTGGCCCCGGTGGGCGGTCGGGTAACCAAGGTTCATGTCAGCGAAGGAGCCGTCTTGCTGCCCGGCGAAACGGTGGCGACCATCGCCGCCAAAGGATTTATCCTGCGCATGATGCTGCCTGAACGCCACGCCAGGTACATTTCGGTCGGTGACGCCGTGCAAATCGGCGAACGGGGCTTGTCCGGGGACGGCGCGATTGCCAAGACCGGCACCATCGCCCAGGTTTATCCGGAACTGCGGAACGGCCGGGTGGTCGCCGATATTTCGGTTGATGGGCTCGGCGATTTCTTCGTCGGCGAACGGGTCAGCGTTTACGTGGCCACCGGCAAGCGGCAAACCATCATCATTCCCCAAAATTATACGACGCAGCGTTATGGCCTGACATTCGTGCGCCTGAAAGACGGTGGCGAAATCGTCGTCCAGCCGGGTGAAAAAAGAGCCGACGGCATCGAAATCCTGTCCGGGCTTAATCCTGGCGACGTTCTGGTTGACGCCGATGTCCAGTAAATCTGAAAACATCGGCATTTCCGGGGCGCTGACCAAGGCGTTCATTCAATCACCGCTGACCCCGCTTTTACTGCTGGCGTCCATCGCCGTCGGCATGGTCGCGCTGATATCCTTGCCGCGCGAGGAAGAACCCCAAATCAGCGTGCCGGTGGTCGACATCATGGTCCAGACCAACGGCTTCAAGGCGACCGACGGGGTCGAACTTGTGACCGAACCCCTGGAAGACATTATCAAGGGCATCAGCGAGGTCGAACATGTCTATTCACTCAGCCAGGATGACCGGGTCGTCGTTACCGCGCGGTTCGAAGTGGGGACGTCGTCTGACGTCGCCATCGTTCGGGTGCATGACCAGATCCGCGCCAATTTATCGCGCCTGCCTGTCGGTATTCCCGAACCGTTGATCGTTGGGCGGGGCATCAATGATGTGCCGATCGTCACCCTGACCCTGAAGCCCAGGGCCGACGTGGCGGCGCGCTGGAACGACACCGCCCTTTATGATGTCGCCGAAGAACTGCTGTATGAACTTGTTAAGGTCAAAGACGTCGGCCTGACCTTCATCGTCGGCGGCAGGCCCGCTGAAATCAGGGTCGAACCGAACCCCGAACGTTTGTCGCTGTACGGCGTGACGCTCAATCAGCTTGTCGAAAAAGTCAAAAACGCCAACCGCTCGTTCCTTTTGGGCAATGTGCGTGACGGCGGAAAATCGTTGCCGGTGGTCGCCGGGCAATCGCTCGAAGGCGTTTCCGATATCGGCCAGTTGCTGATAACGACCCGCGATGGTCGCCCGGTTTACGTCAAGGATGTGGCCGATGTCATTGTCGGTTCGGGGCTTTCAGAACACCGTGTGTGGCATATGGAAAAAGATTCGGACGGCAACATGAAACCGTTGCCCGCCGTTACCCTGGCGCTGGCCAAGCGCATGGGGGCCAATGCGGTGCTCGTCGCCGATCAAATCATCGAACGCCTGCAAATCGTCGAAGGTGGCCTGGTGCCGCCGGGAATCGATGTATCAGTTACCCGCAACTATGGCGAAACGGCGTTGGAAAAATCCGACGAATTGTTGTTCCATCTGGGCCTGGCGACCATTTCCATCGTGCTGCTGATTACCATGGCGCTGGGTTGGCGCGAAGGGATTGTGGTGGCCGTAGTGGTGCCGACGACCATTTTGCTGACCCTGTTCGCGTCGTGGATGATGGGCTTCACGCTCAATCGGGTGAGCCTGTTCGCGTTGATTTTTTCCATCGGTATTCTGGTCGATGACGCCATCGTCGTGGTCGAAAATATCGTTCGTCACTGGAACAAGGGGGGCTCGGACCGGCCCCTTGAATCGACCATCGAAGCGGTCGCCGAAGTCGGCAACCCGACGATCGTTGCGACATTAACCATCGTCGCCGCCCTGTTGCCGATGATGTTCGTATCCGGCCTGATGGGGCCGTATATGAGCCCCATTCCGGCCAACGCCTCGGCGGCCATGGTGTTTTCGTTTTTCATCGCCATGATGGTGACGCCTTGGTTGCTGTACAGGATTACCTTCGGCGGCAAGGGCGACAAGAAATATAAGGGCAGCCATCACGAAGAAGGCGGCGGCTTGCTGGCCCGGATTTATCTGGCGCGGGCCCGCCCGTTGCTGAAAGGCCGCACGCGGTCGAAAATATTCCTCGCCGTTGTCGGCTTGGCGACGGTGGCGGTGATGGGCATGTTCGCGACCAACAGCGTGACGGTCAAGCTGTTGCCGTTTGATAACAAATCAGAACTTCAGGTGGTCGTCGACCTGCCCGAAGGTGAATCCCTGGAAGCCACCGAACGGGTGCTCATCGATGCCGCGCGCCGGCTTCGCGATATTGTTGAAGTCACCCATATTCAGGTTTACGCCGGAACCGCCATGCCGTTCAATTTCAACGGCCTGGTGCGGCATTACTATTTGCGCAACGAACCCTGGCAGGGGGATTTGCAAATCAACTTGAAACCCAAGCACGACCGCGACCGGCAAAGCCATGATATCGCCTTGGAAGTCCGCACCTTGCTGGCCGACATGGCGGTGCCGGGTGGAACCTCGGTCAAGGTTGTCGAAGTGCCGCCCGGACCGCCGGTGCTCAGCACCCTGATGGCCGAAGTGTTCGGCCCCGATCAGGAAAGCCGCCGCGTCGCCGCCAAAAAAATCCGCAGCGCGTTTGAAGCCGTCGATTTCGTGGTCGACGTGGATGATTCCCTGGGCTCGCCGCCGGAACGCCTGCGCATCGAAATAGATCAGGAAAATATGGAATTCCACGGCGTTCAGGAAAGCGCGCTTTATGACACCATCGACGCCCTGATCGGCGGTGTAACCGTCGGTTATTCACAGCGCGGGTCGGGGATTAACCCCGTTGAAATTTCCGTGCGCCTGCCCAAAAGCGCCCTCGCCATGGGCGAACGGCTGCTGTCGACTCCCTTGCCGGCGCCCGGCGAGGCCGCCGATAGCGGCGCCGTCGTCGAACTGGGCGATGTGGTGCGCCTGAAGCGCGAACGCGCGTCGTACCCGTTGTTCCGCCACAATGGCCAGTTCGCCGAACTGGTGACCGGCGAACTGGCGGGCCGCTTCGAAGCGCCGATTTATGGCATGATGGCGGTCGAGAAAGAGCTTGCGAAAATCGACTGGCAGGGCCTGGCAGCGCCGCAAATTTCCTATTATGGCCAACCCAAGGACGAAAGCGTTTTGACCCTGATGTGGGACGGTGAATGGGAAGTCACCTATGTCACCTTCCGCGATATGGGGCTGGCCTTTATCTTCGCGCTCATTGGCATCTACCTGCTGGTGGTCGGCCAGTTCGGCAGCTTCAAGTTGCCGTTGGTCATTCTGACCCCGGTGCCGCTGACCCTGATCGGCATCATGTTCGGCCATTGGCTGTTTAATGCGCCGTTTTCCGCGACCTCGATGATCGGTTTCATCGCCTTGGCCGGAATCATCGTCCGCAATTCGATCTTGTTAGTCGATTTTATCCGCAACCGGCAGGATTCCGGCGATGCCATGCGTGATGTTTTGTTAGAAGCCGGGGCCATTCGCTTCAAGCCGATCCTGCTGACGGCGCTGGCCGCGATGATCGGTGGCGCCTTCATCCTGCCCGACCCGATCTTTCAGGGGTTGGCGATTTCGCTGGTCTTCGGCCTGGCGTCTTCGACGGCGCTGACCCTGTTGGTGATCCCGGCGGTCTATGTGGTGCTGCGCGACGACGGGCGGCAAATGTCGGCATAAAAATCCTGCCCTGATCGATCGTGGGTGTTTATACTGGCGGCATGAAATCCGTACTCATTACCGGCGCGGCGCGACGGGTCGGCCGCGGCATGGCCCTTGGCTTCGCTCAACATGGCTGGCACGTTTTCGCCCATTACAATACCTCGGCCGATGACGCCCGGGCGTTGGCCGATGACGTCTCGGGCTTGGGCGGCACCGTCACCCTGGTTCAGGCCGATCTCAACCAGCCCCAGGCGGCGCGCGCCCTGGTCCAGGAATGCGGGGCCGCCGGGCCGCTTGATTGCGTCATCAACAATGCCTCGGTCTTCCGCTACGATTTTCCCGGCGATCACAACGAAGGCATTTGGCGGGATGCGCTCAACGTCAACCTGCATGCGCCGGTCATTATCGCCGAAGAATATTTCAAACACGCCCAGGCGCACGCCGTAAAGGGCTGCGTTATCAACATGTTGGACAACAAGGTGTTCGCCCTTAACCCGGATTATTTTTCCTACACCGTGGCCAAGGCGGGATTGCTGGCGGCGACGAAAATGTTGGCCCAGGGATTCGCGCCGTTGGTCCGGGTGTGCGGTATCGCGCCGGGGATCACGCTGATCAGCGGCGATCAAAGTGCTAAAAATTTTGCTGCCAGCCATGCCATAAACCCCTTGAACACGGGGTGTTCGGTAGACGATATTGTGCGCGGCGCGCTGTTTATCGCGGATGGCGCCTACGGAACGGGTCAGGTCCTGACAATCGACGGCGGCCAGACTTTGTTGAACTTACCGCGCGATGTCGCCTATCTCGAAGGATCACCATGAACGAAGCCCTGAATTCAAAATTCACCGTCCGTCACCGGAAAGTCCAGCTGATCCAGTTTTCCGTGGACGCCGAAATCGGTATCCACGATTTCGAAATGGGCAAGAAACAGCGGGTGACCATCGATGTGACGTTGGATCTGAACCCCGGCCAGTCGCACATTAACGACGATATCAACAACGTCGTCGATTACGACTATATCCGCGCCGAAGTGTTCAAGTTGGTCTCGGGTGGGCACTACAATTTACAGGAACGCCTGTGCGAAGACATTGCCGGAATTTGCCTCGCCAAAGACGGCGTCATCGGCGCCACGGTGCGCACCTGCAAGCCCGACGTTTATCCGGACTGCGAAGCGATTTGTTACGAGATCAGCGTCGCTAAGTGATTTAGCTTCCCTCGTAAGAAATCTCCAGCACCTCGACATCAACCAAACCGCCCGGTGTGTGCAGTTTGACCACGTCGCCTTCCCAGGCTTTTAAGAGGGCTCTTGCAATAGGGGAAATCCAGCTTACTTCGCCGTGTTCCAGGCGGGCCTCGTCGACGCCGACGATGCGCACGGTTTTTTCCTCGCCGTGGCTATCCACGAAGGTCACGCGCGCCCCGAAAAATACCTGGTCGCGGTTTTTCTGCATGGTCGGGTGTACGACTTCGGCAATTTCGATGCGCTTGATCAGGAACCGCAGGCGGCGGTCGATCTCTCGCAGGCGTTTCTTGCCATAGATATAGTCGCCGTTTTCCGAGCGGTCTCCGTTGCCCGCCGCCCATGATACGGTTTCGACCACCTGCGGCCGTTCGACTTGGCCGAGTTGTTTCAATTCGTCGTTCAGGCGTTCCAGCCCTTGCGGCGTGATGTAGTTTTTCTGTCCCGGCGGCAGGGCGTCGGGGGCGTCGGGCAATTCTTCGTCTTCGCCGTCGCCTTCCTTGGTAAATGCCTTATTCATGCCTATATCATAGGGTGTGATACGCCTTGCGGCAATTTGATCTGGCGCAAGTCGAAAAAATGAACTTCCGTTAGAATATGCCAATGATGATGGATGCGGTTCAATCACAAGTTATCGACTTCCTGTCCCGTCCCGAAAGCTATGGGGAGGGGGTGTCGGGGGTCGAGAAAATCGAGACCCATATCTCGGTCGTGTTCCTTGTTGGGGACCGGGTATTGAAGCTTAAACGGGCGATCACCTACCCCTACGTGGATTTTTCGAGCGCCTCGTTGCGGCGACATTTTTGCGAAGCCGAAGTAACCATTAACCGCCGCACCGCGCCGCAGTTGTACATCGGCGTGCGCGCCGTTACCCGCACCGAAAACGGCGGCCTGGAATTCGATGGCGAGGGCGAGGCCGTCGACTGGCTGGTTGAAATGGCCCGTTTCGATCAGGACACCCTGTTCGACCGTCTGGCTCAGGGCGGCAAGCTTAACCGGGCGCTGGTCGGCGAACTGGCCGATGTGATCGCGCATTTCCACAACGGCGCCGAACCCCGGCCCGGTATTAATTTCCACGATGTTCTGGTCCGCACGGTGACGAGTGATACTGCCGCCTTCGCTAAATTCGGCGAGGGCGTGTTTGATGAAGACAAGGTGGCGACATTGGTCGCCATGGAAAATCAGGCGATCCGGGGCCGCTGTGGTGATTTGACGGCGCGGCGTCAGGTGGCGGGCAAAGTGCGGCATTGCCACGGTGATTTGCATTTGCGGAATATTTTTTTGCAAGACGGTCACCCGGTGTTGTTCGACGCCATCGAATTCAACCCGCTGTTTTCGGAAATCGACGTGCTGTATGACCTGGCATTCTTGCTCATGGACCTCGACCATCGGGGCATGCGGCGGCTGGCCAACCATGTGCTGAACCGCTATCTGGATATTACCGACGATACCGCCGGGCTGGCCTGCCTGCCGCTATATCAGTGTATGCGGGCGGCCATTCGCGCCCATGTCGGGGCGGCGGCGTGCCAGGCGGCACCGGATGATATCACGCGCGCCGAAGCCCAAGTCTACCTGAACATGGCCCTGGATTACCTGCAACCCGTGGCGCCCCGGCTGATCGCCATCGGCGGTTTGTCGGGTAGCGGTAAGTCGCGGCTGAGCAGGGACCTGGCGCCCTTTATCGGGGCCGCCCCGGGGGCCCGTATTGCCAGATCCGATGTGCTTCGAAAACGCCTCGCCGGGGTCGACCCGTTAAGCAAGTTGGGGCCGCAGGGGTACAGCAGTGAGATGACCGCACAAACCTACCGCGCCGTTTATGATGAGGCCCAAACGGCGCTGCGGGCCGGGCATTCAGCTATCGCCGATGCGGTCTTCGCAAGCCCTGAAGAACGCCGGGCCATAGCGGCAGTGGCGGCCGATCTGAACGTTCCCTTCCAAGGTATCTGGCTCGATGCGCCGGGGCCTGTGATGAGCGAACGGGTGAATTTGCGCCGGGGCGATGCATCGGACGCCGACGATCAAATCGTCGCCCGGCAGTTGGCCTATGATCTTGGCGAAATCGACTGGCCGCGCCTCGACAGTTCTGGAACTCGCGATCAAACCCTGGCTTCGGGATTGGCCATCGCCGATCCGCAACGACAAACGGAGCCTTTTCAAATAACTTCAACAGGTCAATAATAGGACGAAGACCTGAACCTGACAGGAGATGACAATGTCGATTAAAACAATTCTGGTTCCCCAGAACGGAGCCAAAGAAACGAACCCGGCGCTGGATGTTGCGTTCACCCTGGGCCGCAACCTGAGCGCTCATGTCAACGTTCTGAATGTCAGTTCCGACCCCCAGGACGCGGTGCCGTTGCTGGGCGAGGGAATGTCGGCGGCAATTATCGAAGAAATGCTGCAGTTGTCGGAAAAGGAAGCCGAAGAACGGGCGGCCCGGGCCCGCGTCGCCTTCGACAATGCGTGTACCCGATATTCGACCACCGTGGCCGACCAACCCATACCCGGCGGCGGCCCAAGCGCTTCGTTGCAACGCCAGACTGGTCGCGAAGATGAAGTGGTGGCCCTGAAAGGCCGGCTGGCCGACCTGATCGTCGCGGCCCGGCCCGATGGCGACAACCAGGCCATTTCGATGATGACCATCAACGCAGCACTTTTTGAAACCGGTCGCCCGGTGATGATCGCGCCGCCCTCGTTTCCCGATTCCGGTGGGGTCGTGGGGCGCAAAGTTGCGGTTTCCTGGAACGGCAGCGCCGAAGCCTCGCGCGCCGTCGCCGCGGCAATGCCGCTGATCGCGCGATCCGATGGCGTCGTGGTATTGACCGCCGACAGCGACAAAACGTCATCGACTGTGGCTTCGGAACTGGCGGCCTATTTCGCCTGGCACGGGGTCAACGCCGAAACCAAGAGCTTGACCGCTTCGGGCAGCCATGTGGGGGCCACGTTGCTGGAAGAATGCGACGCCATGGGAATCGATTTGCTGGTCATGGGGGCCTATACCCATTCCCGCATGCGCCAATTGATCCTGGGCGGCGTCACCCGACATGTTCTAAGCGAAGCACAAATCCCGGTGCTGATGGCGCACTAGATGCGGGGCCTCTACGGTTTTGAGATGATCGTGAAACGATGTGCGACGTCATCCGCCGCACCGTCGAAGACGATGATGACCTTATAGGACGTGGCATCTTCTTGCTGGACGACAATCCCTTCGGGCCGGCCACAAGGCGGAGGCGCAATAACGCCCAACAATTTCAGGGCACCCGGGGGATTGGCTCGGGGGCCATCACCCGGCACCATGTCACCGCCATCCCAGTGATACAGTTGATACGTCGCCCCATCGTTGCCGACCGGCCCCGCCAGAATAAGAAAGCCGTCTGAAACCCGGACAAGGTCGCGAATGCCGCGACCGCCCAGTTTGACATAGACGATATCCTTTTTTGAAACGACCAGCGCGTCGAAACGAAGCTTAAGAACCGGGACATAATTGCCGCGTAGCACAGGACTGCGAAAACCGACGTGCAGGATGCCGCCGCGTACGGCAATTCCTTCGATATTCACACCATTTTCCTTGCCCGGGATTTTGCTGAATGGCCGGAACAGGGGTAGGTCGTCAATGATGTTCCCGAGGCTGATTTCCTCCATTTTCGAAGCGGCACCACTTGCATCCAGATGGAATCTCACCAACCGGTCACGGCCCGACCGCGATTGGCTTTTCGATGCGGAAAACGGCTCATCCAGGATCGCCCGGTTTTCGGCATAGCTAAGCGATTTTTTACAATCCAAGGTGCAGCTATCGGTTGGTTCGCAGCGAATTTTCTTACGCGTGGTCGAATGCGAACCAATGACATAAACCGTGCTGCCATCGACGGCAATTCCCTCGATATCCATCTCTTTGCGTTGATGCTTCTTTTTACAATTTCCGTCGGCGTCCTCAGGGATGCAAAGCGCGATTTGTGAATGAACCACATACCGGTTTTCGCCATCTCCTTGCAGCAGTTGAACAATGTTTTTTTTGCGATGTTTTTTTCCAACAGCTTCGTCGCTGCCAATCACCAGAAAGGAATGAATTTGCCCAATGGCGCTCAAATCGGCACGCTGTTCGATGGTTCCTAAAAATTCTACCGGCGATCCTGAATACGTCTTTATGGTCTGGCCGACAGCCATGTCGGTGAAAAAAAGGATACCAACCAGGGCGAGTCCCAGGCGAACGTATTTCATGCCCGGTCCGGTAAAACCTATGGCAATCATTTTGGGGCCGAAATTGTCAGGTCATTGTCGCCGTTCAACGCTGTCTCGGGAGCAATACCGTCAAACCAGCCAGACATTTTGTCGAACAGGGATTTGGTGTGAATGGTGACAACAGCCTTACGGGCGGAATCACAAGATTCAAGGGACGCCCGAGACTCGTCTCCTTTGTCGAAAGCAATAATGGCTCTGCTTCCGGTGAGCGTCATGTCCTGTTGAACGGTGATGGTCTTGTCGCGGCCGATTAACGGTCCGCTGCTCATGAACTGGATCGTCCCTTTGATGGTTTGATCGGAATCGATGGGCTGGACCGTCACCCTTTGGCCGACGGAAAATTCGCCGAAGCGATATTCCGGAATTGGCACAATGGCGATGGGACGGGAACAGTCCAATAATTCGAAAAGCGGCGTTCCTGAATTTACGCGCGCACCGTTGGAAACAAATATCGCACTGACGACGCCGTCAAACGGCGCTAGATGTTCCTCGACAAAATCCGTGCTGATCCGGCTTGTTTCTACGTCGAGCTGGACATAGCTTTGTTCCAGTTCCGCTCGCAGCGTAGCCATTTGGGTGGCATTGTCGAAAAGCCGAAAATTGATGGCATCAATGGTTTTGTCCCAATAGCTGGTGTCGCCGTTTTCAAATACGATCAAATCGTTGGCGATGACTGTCTGCGTCAGCAGTTCGGCCCGTGCGAGTATGGCTTTGGCTTCCGCTACGTCGTTCCTCGTAATTGCCGCTTCTGCCTTGACGTTGTTTAAAACGACGTCGCTGATATCGGCGTTTTTAACGAGAGTCCGCGTTCGATCTACTTCCAGTGATTTTAGTGTATTCCGTTCAATCGCGGACTCTACCTGGTGGGTCATTACGGATTGCTGAAGCCGAAGGTCTTTCAGTATCCACTTCAAAAACGACGTTCTTCTTTTGTCGAATTTTTTATGCAACTCAAGCAGTTCGGTCCGCACGTTCTGGGCGTTTTGAATTTCACTCTGCAAATAGGTTTGATGGCTCTGCAATTCTGCTGATCGGCCATAGTCGATGCGATCATTTCGGATCAAGGCGAGAAGATCTTTGGCACCGACTTTCGCGCCAACTTCCGAGACGGCGCGTTCAACCCGACCATCGATTGTGGAAACAAGAGACATGCTGCGCGCGACAATCATCCCGGTATCCGTCGTGAAACCATCCTTGCCGGAAAAAACCACCCAGCCTGATGCGACTAATATCGCGAGGAAAAGAACCACAAAGTCTCTGATTTTCATTCCGGTCTCCCGGCTAGCATGGCCATATTACTTATCGCTTCCATATGATGATTTCTATGCAACGACATTTTCCAAAATGCGCTTGATGTTTTTTCTGAAGTGATTGTACTTCGCCACGCGGCCGGTCAGGATTGCGCCGATACAGTATTTTGAAAGCTTCTTTGCTTGCCTGATGCCGGCCTTTTTCATCAGCCCGTCGACCGTTCCTTTGCCGCCGGCAGATTTCGTTTCGACGATGATAAAATCATCTCCGATGTTAACGGATTTACCGGTAAGGGAATTGAAGCTGAGGCAATAATCAATGGTTACGCGTTCCCCGCCGTGTAAAGAAACGAGCGTGGAGCGGGTATAATTCACAATAATTGATGGATCCAGATTAAATGCAAAATCCTTTTTGTAGAGCTTCTTGTATGATTTTTTGAGCATCTCCAGATTATCTGAATCAAGTTGCGGCACATTGAGTTTTTCACAAGCCATTCTTTGCTTGTTCGTTTTCCCTCTTTTGTCTTTGAGCTTTACTTCAAAAAACGTCTCGCCACTATCGATGTAATGCCGAGTCCGAACCTTGAATCTCAGGCGCCGGTCTTGATGGTGATCGTAGTAGCTTTTGAAATTGTCATCGAAATAACAGGAACTGTATTTGAATTCGGTCACACCATTGATTTTCAGGACGGCGAAATCATTCAGCAACTCGTCCAGAATGGCTCGAAGCTCACTTCTTCGCAGGACATATTTGTTGTCGACGCGGCAGAGCATACGGGCAAGATTGTTGGTGTCGTCCAGTGAAATTGGTGGGAAACCCTGAGTCAGATCCTTGATCGTTCCATTCCGCCCACCAGATTTCTCGTCGATGTTCCGGGTGTTATCCGGCCGACCGATTTGGGCGGTATTCTTGGATAACAGGACTGCCTGATCTCGCTGATTTGGGGTGTCCGTTGTATAGAGCATCTGTTATTGGCCAGCAGTCATCGAAGGGCTGGCGGGAATAGCGCGTTCAAAAGATTGAGGCTTTTCCTTACTGGACGTCAGCGATATTTCCTCGTCCGAGAGCTGATAAACGATGCGCAGTTCCATGACATCTTTGACGTAGTCGATCGATTTGAATTCGAAAGACAAGACGTCGAGATTGAACCGTTCTGCGAGATTACGCTTCATGATATTGTGATTTTTGATGGCGGTTTCATCTATCTGATCAAGAACGACCGTCATTTTCTTGATGTTATCAACATTAACAACGCTGGCTGAATGCTCAATCGACCAGCTGCTGATTATGGCGGCGCTTAAAATAATGACAAAATTGCACGTCAGAACAAACGCCAAATCAGGTATTCCGGCGCCGTTGATGACCGCCAGGGTTACGCCACCGAAGAGATAGGCCATTTCGGCTTTGGTAAAGGGTGCGCTCCGCAATTTAACCATAGACAGGAGCGCGAACAGGCCGAAACCAACGGCGATATTAAAGTTGGTCCGGGTGATCGCCATGATCACCAAAAGCATGAAGACGTTGAAAAGGGAAAATGTGACGAAGAGCTCTTTGTTTCGGTATTTTCGGTACAGAATGACATAAGCAAAGAAATACAGCGCCGTAAAATCGATTACAAAATCGCGTATCAGTGTGCCGTATTCAATGAAAGACATTGGAATTTCTTGACCTTTATTTCCGATTATTTTGGTTCACGACTCAGTCGCTATCGCTTCGCGAACTCAATAGAGCTCTTTAACGTTGCCCGGCGTATCTGAAGCTATGGCGACAAGCCGGACATCTATCGTAGGATTTTTTGACCTTTAATAATATAGGGTTAATTGTTCTCGTAATATGGCAGGCGGGTCAAGTGTACAGATAATTGAAATGCAAGGTATTGGAGCGGATGATTGGCGATATTCTATACATCCAACCTGAACCTAACCTTAAATGATCTAAAGTTTTTCAACTTTCATAATTCCGGAAGTCTTTACAACAACACCTCAGAACTCACCGGACGGCGGAAAGTCGGGGACCCTTGATAAAGGGCACAAAACCTCGAACCCGTCAGGCGAACAAATCGGCTTGACGGTCGGGTGGCGGGGTGTCTTCGATTGCTTGCAGGGTGTCTCCCGCATAAGGAACCAGCCATTTTTCGACGTCGGCGAATTCGGCATCGGGGTCGATCCAGTGCGCTTCGGCGCGGCGCTCTAAGATCACCGGCATGCGGTTGTGAATGTGGGCGAGGGCCGGGGTGGGTTGGCAGGTGATGATGGTAAAGCGGTCTTCGAACACCAGCCCGGCAAAGGCCATCAGGCCGCCACCCGGCAGGGATATGCGATTTTTCAGACGGTTTTTGCCGTCGTGGCGCCATTAGAAATAGGCGCTGGCCGGAACCAGGCAGCGGTTTTCAAGGGCCGGCTCGAAGGTCGGTTTGCCGGCCAGGGTTTCGCACCGGGCGTTGACGATGGGCTGTTTGCTCCAATCCGCTATAAATCCCCAGCGCAGGACGCGGGCCGTGGTTCCGGGGCCGATGACCAGGCCGGTATCGGTGGGCCGAAGATTGGCCTTGGGCGGGAGGCCTGGAAGGTCCTTCAGGCCGAAGCGGTCGGCAATCGCGGCGGGCGATGCGTCATTTTCATAATTGGTGCACATGGCCGCATTATTACCCCTGAAAGCGTATCTGGAAACCTGTATGAAAATGGCGTACTTTCAGTGCCATGACTGATTCCGCAGAACCTGAGAGAAAAACCGTCATCGTGACCGGTGCCAGCCGTGGCATCGGCCATGCCATCGCCATGTGCTTCCTGGAAAGGGGCTGGCGTATCATCACGTGTTCGCGGGAAGACACGCCCGTCGAATGTGGTCGGGACAAGAACTGGACCCATCATATCCCGACCGACCTGGGCGATGATGCGAGCCTGCAAAACTTTATCGCCAAGGCCACCGAAGCCCTGGATGGCCGCCCCCTGCATGCCTTGGTCAACAACGCCGGCATGTCACCAAAGGCGCCGTTCAAGGAACGCCTGGGGTGCTTAAATGGTGATATAGGGGCTTGGCGAAATGTTTTCGAGATCAATTTTTTCGCCGGCCTGAAGCTGGCCCGCGGATTTGCCGGGCCGCTGCACAAGGGCAAGGGGGCTATTGTTAACATAACGTCCATCGCCGGGCATAAAATCCACCCCTTCGCGGGATCGGCCTATTCCATTTCCAAGGCGGCCCTGTCGGCGCTGACCCGGGAACTGGCCAACGAATTCGCCGCCCTTGGTGTGCGGGTCAACGCCGTCGCCCCGGGCGAGATCGAAACCGACATGATTCAGCCGGAATACGAAGCCCTGATTCCCCGCATCCCCCTGGAACGTATGGGTTCGCCCAATGATGTGGCGAAAACCGTGTATTACCTGTGTTCCGACGAATCAAGCTACGTCACCGGCACCGAAGTGTGGGTCACCGGCGGACAACACCTGTTCTAGGATCTTCTAGACCCGCGGACCACTTATCCACAATATTTTGTAGCGGAACGATGTTTACTGACAAGATATAGTTGGTGTATCCTGATTTGTGCATTTTTTTGGGCACAAACTGCGGGGTTTAACGAGGTCGGTCATGGTTGAAAAGAAATCGGGGCAGGAAAACAGCGAGAATTTACCGGTAGAAGACGCCGCCGGGGATGTAAGCGACGATATCAGTGTCGCCGAGCCAGCAGGCCAACCGGAGGGGCAATCCGGGCCCACTTCAACAGACCCCTGGGTGGCGCCGCTGTATCTGCGTTACCGGCTTCCGACCATCGCCGGGTCAATCGCCAGTGCGCTGTGGCTGGGCCTGACCCTGACGTTCATAAATGATAGTATTCCCTTAGGCGATTTAGGCGAGCTCTTGCCCCATGAACTGGGCGGCATGGCGGCCGGTGTGCTGACGCCGCTGGCCTTGCTGTGGATGGTCATCGCCTTTTTCGAACGGGGCCGGGCCCTGCACCACGACACCGAAGCCTTGCGCTGGCAGTTAAATCGCATGACCTATCCTTCCGACACGTCCGAGCGACGGGTGCGGGAAATTACCGAACTGATGCGCCGCCAGGCCAAAGACCTGTCCCGGGCGTCTGATGATGCGGCAAGCCGGGCGGAAAAGGTCATCGAACAAGTCCGGCAACGCACGTTGACCCTCTCGAAAGTATCTCAAGACGCCGATTTGCGCGCCCAGGCCATCGCCGACTCACTTGGCCGTCAGGCCGAAGATCTCCATATGGTTTCCGAAAAGGCCGCCGACCGGGCCAGCGTTACCGGCGATGCGCTGTATCAAAATGCCCATCAACTGGTGGCCTCTTCCGATCGTGCCGCGGCGCGGGCCGAAGACATGAGCGAAGCCCTGCGTCGACGCAATGAGGAACTGGTTAAAACGTCGGAAGACGTTTCGAATTCGACCCGCGCGGCGGCCGAGACATTTCGCGATCGCATCGAGGAATTGCGCGAACTTTCCCGCGAAACCGTTGGTGATGCGGACAAGCTCAGTGACCTTCTCGATCACCGCCTGGGCGAACTTTTGAAGGCATCCGATGAAGCGATGGGCAGGGTTCAAAACGGCGCCGAACTGCTGGATGGCCACAGCAAAGACCTGACCCGGCGTTCCGACAGGATCGCCGACCAGACCCTGCAAATCGAAGGATCGCTCAAACGTCAAACCGGCGATCTGACCGATACCAGCGCCTTGGTTGCGGCCACCACGGCAGAGATCGAAAAACACATCACGAGCCAAACCCGATTTCTGAACCAGACATCGGACAAGGTCACCAGCGATGTTCACGCCATTGGTGAGGCGCTGGGCGATCAGGCGCGGGACCTGGTCAATACATCCGAACATGTCTCTCTTCATATCAAATCCAGCGGCGAGGCGTTTCTTGAACAGGCCGAGAACCTGAACGAAATCGCCGACCGCACGGCAGACAAAACCAATGCCATCGGCGAAACCCTTCGCCAGACCTCTCGGGATCTGTCGCAAGTGTCGGCCAACGTGATGGAACAGGTCGAACAGGTTAGTAAGAGTATTTTGATGCGCAAGGCGGAACTGGCCGAGGTCTCTGACAACGCAGTGATCAAGGTTGGTATTGTCGGAGACGCCATCGCCAACAAATCCGAACAATTGGCGAAAATGTCAAATAGCGCCGTGCTTAGGGTCAATGCCGTGCGCGAGGCTTTGCGCATCTCGACGCTCAATCTTGCGTCCGCTTCGGATGAAGCAAGCAACGATGTTGGCGCCATAGCGGAAATTTTGACTCGCACGGCCGATAACCTGAGCGCGATCAGCGGCAAGGCGGAATCCGATATCGGGGTCGCGACAAAGTCCCTGGAACAGGGACAAGTGCAAGCCGAAACGGCGGTGCAAAAAAACCGCGACGTCGTCGATACCATTGCCGCCCGGATCACTAATATGGGCGAAGTATCTGAAAAAGCGACCAATCGACTGTCGGAACTGGGCGATATCATCGAAGAACGCCAACGCAATATCGCTCAGGCGACCGTGCAATCGGTGGACAAGATCACCGAAGCCGCGAATATGGCCCGTAACAGAATGCAATCTGTCGCCGGACTGGCGGAAGAGAAAGTTACGGCGTCTTCAAAACTTCTAAGCGAAGAAGCCAATAAGCTGGATCATGCGGGTATCCGGGCGGCCAACCTGATCGCCGGTATTGGTGAAACCCTGAAGGAAAATTCAGACGAACTCGGCGGTTTGTCGGAAAAATCGACTCTCCAGTTGCGCACCGTTGCCGAGGAAATTCGACGCAGCCTGATGGCCATGACTTCGGCGTCGGACAAGGCGGCCGAACGTATGCTGGCGGCCGGCGAAATTTTGCAGAAAAATACCGATGGATTGGAAGTCGCCTCCGATGGCGCGCTCAATGAAGTCGGCAAGGTTGGGGCGGTTTTGCAGGAACGTTCGCGCGACATCGCCACGGCCTCGGATCGTGCGGCGCGCCTGATCGCGCTGGTTTCCGGAGCCATGAACCGGCAGGTAGATGAAATTGTCAAAGTCACCGACGACGTGACGGAACGCATCAGCGACAGTAGTAACGTGTTCGGTGAGCGGACCGGTGACCTTGCCAAGTTGGGCGACGAAGCGGCAAACCGTCTCAGCGAAGCCGGTGAAATTGTCCTCGAGCGAACCCTGTCGCTGACCGCCATATCCAATCAGGCCGTCGATACAATTCAGGTGGCCAGTGACGCGCTAACCAAAGGCGAGGCGGCGCTTAGCCAAACTTCGCAGTCGGCGTCGGAAAACCTGAAAAAAATCGGCGAATGGCTGGCCGAAAATGTCAGCAATTCAACGGATGCCACCGACCGGGCATCGAGCCGCCTTGAGGGCGTCGCCAATGTCTTGCGGACGCAAACAGGTGAGTTGAACAGTACGCTGGACCGGGCGTCGGAACGCCTGGACGATGTTGGAAGTCAGTTGCGCCAGCGAACCAAAGACCTGAATGAATCCTATACGGAATCCACCGAATATATCCGTTCGTTCGGCAACGAACTGCAAAACCAAGCGGTCGGATTATCCAATGCCTCGGGCGAAGCCAGCAAGAAAATTAGCAAGGTCGGCGAGTTGTTGCACGAACGCTCCTACGAGGTGACTATGAGTGTCGATCGTACGACGAAACTCATGACGCTGGTTTCCAGTGCGCTTGGCAGTCATTCCGGCAACTTGTCGGCCAGTGCCGAAAAGGCAAGAGCCGAACTGGAATCCATCGCCAACACGTTCATTGAAACCACAAAGGACGTCGAAGAAAAAACCCGACGACTGCACAACGACATAAGCGGAACGGGCAAGTCGCTGGAAAATAATTCCCAACGTCTTACCCAGGTCAGCAAGCAGGCGGCGGCGGATATCGATACCGCAGCCGGGGTATTGGGGCATCGCGCCGATCACTTGAGCAACGTTAGCGAACAGACCGTCGCTCGCCTGGCCAAGGTCGGTAATGCGCTGTCACAGCGGGCCGACGAGGCATCGAAGGCATCGGACCTGAGTGCGTCAAAATTGCAACGAATTGGCGATCAGGTGCGCCGTTACGCCGCCGAGGCGACGGGCCGCACGGAACAGGTTTCGGCGTCCATGGATTCGGCCTACAATTCCTTGCGCAAACAGTTACAGGATCTTTCCGGCGCATATGAAACAGCCGAAACCGGTATCGGCAGTCTTTCCGACAGGATCAATCACAGCGCCAGCGAAATCGATGCGGTGACCGCCCGGGCGCTGGGCAGAATCAATAGCTGGGATGAAGTGGTTCGCGAAAGTTCGGGTATTCTCGATCAGACAACCGAACAGATGGCCCGGAAAACCAAGGCGGCAGGTGATATCCTGGCGCGTCGTGCGACTGAAATGAAGGGCGCCATCAACGAGGCGGAAGGCCTGATCGCGGCCTTGAAGAAACACGCCAAAGAAGAAGGCGTCGACGACTTCCTGCGCCGCGCCACATTCATTTCAGAACGCCTGCAATCCCTGGCCGTCGATATGAGCCGCATGATGGAAACCACCATCAGCGAAGATGATTGGAAGCGCTTCAACAAGGGCGAAAAAGGTATCTTTGTTCGCAAAATGCTGGGCTTCCGGGAAAAGGCGCGGCTTGGCGAAATCAAATTGCGGTATCAGGACGACAGCGAGTTCCGTGGCTACGTCTCGCGCTACATGAGCGACTTCAAGACGTTCCTGGGTGAAGCTCGCAAGCGGGATCACCAGGGCGTGCTGTCGACCATCTTCCTGTCATCGGATATGGGTAAACTGTACATGATCCTGACCCAGGCGCTGGGTCGTGAATTGTTGCCTGAAGAATAATCCGACTAACCCGGAATTGCCCTATCAGGGTGCATTTTCGACGAGATCGATGATCATTTGGTGGAACGCGGGTTCGTATCCGATCGCCCGAGCGTACCATATTGTACGATCCTGAACCTTGAAAGGTCCCGCCACCGGGGTATCGGCACTCAGGGCCACAAGGGCCGGGTGTTGCGGGTCAAGGCCGATCATGGTGGGGACGTCTTCGCCGCCATGCCGTCCGCCGCCCATCATGAAGGGCAGGACGATCAAATTTTCCGCACCGCCAAGATTGGGCCAGTCTGAAATCAACGGGGCTTCTTCGATGAACGCGGCGCGAACGGAGACGCCGTTGCATTTCTCGCCGATCGCCCGGGCCAGGGCGTTGGCCTGAAGGGCGTTTTGGGGGTTTTGCAAATTTCCATGGGCGGCCAGCACCGCCGACACATTGCCCGCATTCAGGCCGTTATCATCGATGATCGAACGCACCCGTTCGGCCAGCAGCCCGGCGATGGCCGGGTGGCACCCGATGGGTTCGCAGAGATGAATGTGGGTGCGGTCGCTAATTTTTTCCAGCGCGCCGGGAATAAGCTCATCGGTGATGTAGCCGTGACCGGTCAGCATTGGCACCACGAACAGCTCGTCGGTGGCGATGGCGGAAAGCACGTCGGCCAGCAACGGAGCCTGCTTTAAATAGCCATCGACGACGTCGGAAAATTCCGCGCTGGCCTGTAGGGTCAGACAGTGACCCCGGACGGGGTTATCGCCGCCGGGCCGGGATGATCCGTGCCCGGCGAGAAGCAGCGTCGCACCGCGAAGGAATTCAGCCGAGTGCTTCGGCATCACAATCAAGCGCCGGGATGTGCCAGCTCAGGTCCTGGGCCAAATCGACTACGCGACCAATGATTAACAGGCTGGGCGCTTTCAAATCGGCTTTTTCGACGCAGTCGGGGAGTTCCGCCAGGGTCGTCAGGATGGTTCGCTGATCCGCCGTGGTGCCGCGTTCGATCGCGCCCGCCGGGGTATCGGCGGGCAATCCGGCGTTAATCAGTTCATCGCTAATTTTCTGGATGTTGATCAGCCCCATGTAAATAACCAGGGTGGTGTCGGGATCGGCCAGGCTTTTCCAGTTCAGGTCCAGATGCACGCCGTCGCGGCAGTGACCGGTAACGAAACGCACCCCCGTCGCCATGCCGCGATGGGTCAGCGGGATTCCGGCGTAGGCCCCACAGCCTGCCGATGCGGTAATGCCGGGGACAATTTCAAAGGGAATATTGTGTTTCGCCAGTACCAGGGCTTCTTCGCTGCCGCGTCCGAAAATAAAGGGATCGCCCCCTTTCAGCCGCACCGCCTTGCGCCCGCTTTTAGCCAGGCTGACCAGCAGGTCGTTGATCTCGTTTTGCGGCATGAAATGATCCCGGGCCGCCTTGCCGGCGAAGATACGGGTCGCCCCGGCGGGTACAAGATCAAGAATACTGTCCGACACCAGGCGGTCGTAGACCACCACATCGGCTTCTTTGAGCAACCGCATCGCCTTGACGGTCAGCAGGTCCGGGTCACCCGGTCCGGCGCCGACAATATAAACGGGGGTAGGCTTTTCCAACACGTTGCTCCTGATGATTACGCTAATTCCTGATTTTTGCACTGCCGCACGAAATTGACGAACCGCGCGGCCCAGGGATTGGCCTGAACGTCCCGCAAATGGGCGTAACAGGCAAGAAGATTGTGCATGACAAGGCCATCATGCTGGCCATCGATTCCGTGCCCCCGTAACACCTGATAGGCATATGTCGGTACCCCTTCAAGATTTTCAAGGCTCGAATAATGAAATTCGTGGGCCGGGATTTCATCGGCACCCTGCGTTTTAGGCCAAAGTCCCTGGCCGGTTTCCTGCAAACGCACATAGCCACGGCCCTGGGGCACATCGTGCATGACAATGTCGCCGGGAATGATGCCGGCCATCTGCCGGGTTTCGCCGCGCCAGGTCAGGCTGCGGGCCAGATACATCAGGCCGCCGCATTCGGCGTATGTGGGCAGGCCGCCTTCGACCGCTTTCTTGACGGCGGTGCGCATGGCCGAATTGCCTTCAAGTTTGTCCATTCGGGTTTCCGGGAAACCGCCGCCGATGAACAATCCGTCGATGTCCGGAAGGACTGTGTCGGCGCTCAGGTCGATGGTGATCAGTTCCGCCCCGGCGTGCTCAAGGGCCGTCAGATCATCGGGATAGTAAAATCCGAAGGCGCTATCCCGGGCGATTCCGATCTTGATATCCGCCGCCACCGAAACCGCCGGGGCCGGGATTGAGATATCCCGTAATGTCGCAGTTTTGGCGATGTCGGCGATGGCGTCGATATTGACCTGGGCGGCAATCAAATCGCGGATGATGTCGATCTTGGCGTCGGCTTCGGGCGCTTCGTTACTGGGCATCAGCCCCAGGTGACGTTCCTGAATTTCCAGCCGGGGATCACGATGCACGGCGCCCAGCACTTTTAGGTCTGTATAATGTTCGATGATGGCGCGCAGTTTTCCTTCATGCCGGTTGCCGCCGACCTTGTTGAGGATAACGCCGGTAATATTCAGGTCGGGATCGAAGGCCTGATAGCCAAGGATCAGGGGGGCGATGCCGCGGGTCATGCCGCGGGCGTCGATAACCAGCACGACGGGCGCTTTGAGAAGGCTGGCCAGCGCCGCGTTGGAATTTCCACCGTCCAGGTCCAACCCGTCATACAAACCCTTGTTGCCTTCGATCAGCGACAAATCGGCGGGGCCATCGTGGCGGGCGAAGGTGGCGAGGATTTCGGCCTCGCTCATGGTGTAATAATCCAAATTGAAACACGGCCGGTCGGTGGACCGCGACAACCACATGGGGTCGATGTAATCCGGGCCTTTCTTGAAGGTCTGGACCGTCAACCCCTGGTGCGACAAGGCCGCCGCCAGGCCGATGGAAACGGTGGTTTTTCCCGATGACTTATGGGCCGCTGATATCAGCAGGTGGGCCATGGGATTAGTCTCTGAACTTGTCTTTGTTGCGCTGGTCCCACATTTGTTGCGCCTGGGCCAGCGCCTCTTCAGGGCTGCCCGCGCGACCCATCAGGCGCAAGACGATGGCCATGGTGCCACTTAACGCCGCGACCCCGTAAGTATCGTCCTCGGCGCCACTCCAGACCGTACGCAGGCGACCGAGATCCATGTCTTCATCGACCTTGACGCTTTCTTCGGGCAGCAGGGCGGGCCATTCTTCTTCGCTTAATTCGCCGTCGTGCAGGTATTGCACAACCACGGGTTTTTGCGGGCGACGTTCGGCTTCGCCGCCTTCACCCTTGAAAACGGCCATATGGGGTTGGCCGAGCAGATTGGCGGTGTCGCGATGAACATCGCGGTAATTGGGATGGAACACGGTTTGCAATTCGTAGGGTGCGGCGAAGGGATTGATCATGCGGCCGAAGGTGTTGACCGGCGTGCGCAAGCCCAACACTGGTTTCAAATCGATGATGTCCTGCAACGGCGGCGATAGGACAGCCAGCGGCAGATAGGCGAAGTTGGTACTCGCCAATTGGGCGGCGGCTTCACCGAGAGATCCGGCGATGTCAACATTCAGGAATTCCAGGGCGACCCGCGAATAAACCCGGTCCGGCGTGTGGCCTTCGGTTCCCTGCATGAAAATACGCACGCCGTTATCGGCCAGCAACAGGGCGGCCAGCAGGTACCAGGGAAGCTGGCGTTTCTTGCCCGAATAGGATGACCAGTCGAGATCGACCGGGGGCAGGGGAGTCGGCACGTCCAGGGTATCGCGCACGGCGCGCACGAAGCCTTCGCCTTCTTCCGGGACTTCCGTGCGCATGCGCAGGATGCACAGGAAAGCGCCCAGTTGAATGGGTTCGATCTCGCCCTTCATGATAAGGCCTGCGGCTTCGTACATTTCTTCACCGGTCAACGGGCGAGACAGGTTCGGGCCCTTGCCGATGATTCGGACGTATTTTGCAAATGGGTGTTCTTCGGTCATTTTCAGCCTAGTTAAGAGCGGGTTTGAAAACGGAGGAATCGGCGCTGCGGGGGCGCAGGGCCATTTCCTTGATCAGCGGTGCGCCTTCGCGTCCGTTGCCGATGATGGCGTGGCCCGGCGGCACCGCCTGCCATTTGTGTTTGCCTTCATCCAGGGGTTCGGAAACGATGAGCAGGCAGTCATCTTCCTTGCAGTGATACAGGGTTGGCGCAAATTCGTCGCTGGAATAGCGGAAGGCGTAAATATCGTCACCGTCGGCGAAGGCGGCGGTGAAGCGCAGGGCTTCGGTGATCCCGGCTTCTTCCATGATATCCAGGATATCGTCGATGGTTGCGCACACGGCCCCGAAAGGGTCTTCGTTCAGGCCCCTGCCGCAGGCCGCAAGAAACAGGGCCTCGCTGTCGGTGGTGCCGATGCGTTTTTCATATAGGTCGTCGGGGATCAGGGCTTCCAGGCGCCGCCGCACCAGGGCGTAGGACCCGACCTGGCCATTATGCATGAACAGCCACCGGCCCTGAACGAATGGGTGGCAGTTGGATCGATTGGTGGCGGTGCCGGTCGAGGCCCGGACGTGGGAGAAAAACATCGGCGAGCGAATTTGCCCGGCGAGGCTGCGCAGGTTTTCATCGTTCCAGGCCGGCAGGACATCCCGGTAATGGCCGGGTTCGGCGCGATGGGCATACCAGCCGAACCCGAACCCGTCGCCGTTTGTTTCGGCCTTGGATTCCCGGGCGTGCAGGCTTTGCGTCACCAGCGAATTTTCTGGCTCTGCGATCAGCGATTCCAGATATATAGGCTCTCCGCTATAGGCGATCCATCGACACATGGGATGTCTCCGCAACAGGTTTCGGGGGCGCACACGCGGCTTGGATTATGCCGCTTCGGTGGTCTCGTCGCCATCGGAATCATCAGCCACATCTTCGACAGGCGCCACATAGTGGGGATCGATATCGGCGTCGGCCAATGATTCAGCCAGAAACGGCAGCGCTTTGAGCGCCACGGCAACGATTAACAAGGCGACGGCGATGCCGCCCAGGCCGAGGACGATTTCCGGCAGGCTTGGGGTATAGGTGTTGATTTGACCATCGAAAAACGAGCTGCTGACCTCGTAACCCGGGAAAATAACCAGCGGGAAGGCCTGACCACCGATGATGATGATATAGACCTGAATCAGGCCGCCGACGATGATCATCGCCGCGGCCAGGCCGGTCATGGCGCGGTCCTTGGCGGTCGCCGGATGGTACAGCAAGGCCAGCGGGGCGATGCCGCCGATGAAAATCTGGCCGATCCAGAACAGCGCGGTATAGATGCCGCCGCTGGCCAGAATGAAGTCTTCGACGCCATGGTGTTCCGTGGCGTACAGGTTGGTCAGGTGCTGGACGGTAACGAAATACAGCACCCCGGCGACGAAAACGCCCAAAAGGTTTCTCAGCTTCGCCATCACCGCATCGCCCAGCGGCCTGCCGGTGCCGTTGCTGATGGCCATCAGGAGCAGCAGGAAGATGGCCAGGCCGAAGGAAAACGACATGACGATAAACATCGGTGCCATGATCGCCGCGTCATAGGCCTGACGGGCGACCAGGAAGCCGAAGATCGAACCGGTACCGGTGGTCAGTGCCAAACGCCAGATAAAGGCGGCGGTGCCGGCGATGCGGGTATAGCGGTTCATGCGCCGTTCCATCATCATCCACAGGTAAATGCCGACGACCACGAAGAACCCGGTGTACAGATAGATGTTCCAGGCGAAAATGGATTTGAAATTGTACTTGGTCATGGCCACGATCAGGCGATCTGGACGGCCCAGATCCAGCACCAGCACCATCAGGCCCCCGGCCAGCAAAGCCAGCGCCAACAGCGCCGACAGCCGCGCCAATGGCTTGTACATGGGGCGCCCGAAGACCGATGAAATAGACGCGATATTCAACGCACCGGATGCCGCGACGATCAGGAACACGGCGAATACATGGGGCATGCCCCAGACGATTTGATTGGTCATGCCGGTGACGTAGTGGCCGTTGTGTTCCATGTACCAGGTGGCGCCAAGTGCGGCGGCGGCAAAGGCGCCAAGCCAGCCGAGCAGGGCATAATAGCCGCTGGATTTTCCGTCGATCTGGGTGAAGTTGATATGTTTCATGATCTTCCCCTACAGGCCCTGATAGTGAACGCCGGGGACAAGCCCCAAGTCGGCGCGCAGGCGTGTGGTGACGTGTTTCGACAGTGCCTTGGCGATGTCGCTTGCGGGATCGTTCAAATCGCCGAACATCATGGCGCCGCGACCGGCCTTTTCGGTGCAGGCTTCGACACAGGCGGGGGTGCCGCCAACATCGATACGGTGGACGCACAGCGTGCAGGATTCGACGACACCCTTGCCGCGCGGCATGTGCGGTTTTTGGTCGCTGGTGTCTTCGTGGACGAAGGACCGCGCCTTGTAGGGGCACGCCATGATGCAATAGCGGCAGCCGATACAAGTGTGCTTGTCGACTAAGACGATGCCGTCGGCGCGTTTCATGGATGCCCCGGTCGGGCAAACATCGACGCACGGCGGATTTTCGCAGTGCTGGCACATGACGGGCAGGGAATGGGTGGCGCCGGTCTTGTTGTCTTTTAGGTTAACTTTGCGGATCCATTGGGGGTCGGTCTGCGGACGATCATGACCCTGCCAGCCTTGTTCGGTGCGGCAGGCGACGACGCATTCATCGCAACCGGCGTCGCACTTGTTGGAATCGATCAGCAGTCCCCAGCGATTTTTACTGCTCACCGGGCCGCTGGCGGCCACCGGGGCGGTCGAAATCAGAGTCACACCGGCGGCGATGGTAACCCCGGCAAGGGCCCCGGCGCCGCTTAACAGGGCGCGCCTGGATGGGGTGAAATGAGATGTCCCGCTCATTGGGAAATATCCTTGTTCAGGTGGGCGACGATCATTTGTTGCAGCGCCGCGTTTTCGGTATCGGGACCGCCTGATGCGTCGCTGCTTTGTCGCAGCGGCAGCTTGGGATTGTGGCAGGCGAAGCAATCCAGATCGACGGCCGCGTATTCGTGGCACTGGGTGCAGAACGGCTGCAGGGTGCGTACGGAACCGCCTTCGATTTCGGGGTCCGCCGTGGCATGGCATTCGGTGCATTCTTTCAAGGAATACTTTTTGCCGCGAATGCCCTCGCGCACGGTTTCGTCCCGTTGGTGGCTCAGGAAGTTCATATGGTCGCGGCGCATGACTTCGGCGGGTTCCACACACTGGGTACCCTTGAAGGCCTTGGACAGGGTCGGCAGGGGGACGCCGCCCTCACCGGCGCGTGCCGGCCCAGGGCTCGCTAAAAATGCCGCCAGGACCATGAAAACAAAGCCTAACGTTCCTGATAGTTGACTGACTTGCTTCTTCACGACGTCGTGTTCCTTAATAATAACAATCGTTTATTCGCCCATACCCATTTGGATATAACCGGACGGGCAGACATCCATGCAGATGTGACAGCCGATGCATTTTCCGTAGTCCGTTTCCACATAACGGCCAATTGCCCGGTGATCCTTCTTGACCCGGTGGATGGCGTCTTGCGGGCAGTAGATGATGCAACTGTCGCATTCGAAGCACATGCCGCAGCTCATGCAGCGTTCGGCTTCGTCGATGGCCGTTTGTTCGGCAAATCCGGCGAACCGTTCTTCAAAATTTCCCAAGATAGCGTCGCCGACAACGCTTCTGTCTTCGCGCCTGTTCATGGGCTGATAGTCGAAATGGCCCAGGAACAATTTGTCGTGGGTGACGATTTCGGCAAACGACCGGTCTTCGTAATTGTGGACCGCGAAATCGGCGCTGTCGGTGCCATAAACCGGCTGGTGACTGTAAGGTTTAGGTTCCAATTGATGGTTTCTAAGTTCGTCCAGCAAATTGAAATGGTGGCTGTCGACCTTGGGCCGGGGGGCGATTTCGGCTTCCGCCAGATACTGGTCGATACCATCAACGGCGATGGACGCATGACCGATGGCGGTGGTCAGCAGGTGCGGCTTGATGGCATCGCCGCCAACGAAATGGCCGGGCCTGCCTTTGACCTGATAGACCTTGTCGGCATCGATTTGGCCCCAACCGTTGTCGAATTCGTCGAAACCGGTAAAGTCCGATGCCTGGCCAGTGGCGGCGACGATCAGCGAACATTCGATGTCGAATTCTTCGCCCTCGCGCGGGGTCATCTCGCCGTTTTCCCAGTCGACCGGTTGAACCCGCAGTGCCGTCGCGCGACCGTCATCGCCGATGATGACTTCCAGCGGCACCAGGCTTTCATGAATTTCCGCACCTTCGGCGATCACCGCATCCAGTTCGTGGCGGGTCGCCGGCGCCTTGCTGATGGGACGACGATAGACAACCCAGACATCACCACCCTGGCGGGCCGCCACGGACGTGACATCGTGAACCGTGTAGCCAAGGATGGCTTGATCGGGATGATCCTTTTCCGACGAATGGTCGATATGGCCGATCCGCCGGGCCACGGCGGCGACATCCATGGCGGTGTCACCGGCGCCGATAACCAGGACGCGTCCGGACAAATGCTGAAGCCGTCCTTCGTTGAAAGCCATAAGGAACGAAATACCGTCGACACAGTTTGGCGCTTCGGCGCCGGGTACGGGAAGGGGTTTGCCCGAAGTCGCGCCGATGGCCCAAAAAATGGCATCGTAGTCGGCTTCCAGTTGAGCCACGGAAACATCCGTGCCGACCCGTGTTTGCAGGCGTACGTCGACACCCATGTCGATGATCCGCTTGATTTCGCCATCCAGCACATCGCGCGGCGTGCGGTAACCGGGAATGCCGAAACACATCATGCCGCCAAGTTCGGTGTAGGATTCAAAAATGGTGCAGCCGTGGCCCTTCAGGCGCAGGAAATAAGCCGCCGCCAATCCGGCCGGGCCACCGCCGACGATGGCGACTTTCTTGCCGGTTTCCGATCCGGGTTTCGCCAGCTTAAGACCCTGTTCCAAGGCCCAGTCGCCGACGTACTGTTCGACGGCGTTGATGCCGACCTGTTCTTCGACTTCGTTGCGGTTGCAGCCATCCTGACACGGTGCCGGGCAAACCCGGCCCATGACGGAAGGGAAGGGGTTGGACCTGACCATGCGGTTAAAGGCGTCTTCCTGCCACGGGGTATCGCCCTGGGGCTTGTCGATGCCACGGGTAATGGTCAGCCAGCCGCGAATATCGTGGCCCGACGGGCAAGAACCCTGGCACGGCGGAGTCTTGTGGATATAGGTCGGACACTTGTAGGATTCACCGGATTGAATAACATCCTCGTCCCACGCGACGTGTTCGGTATCGCCGTCTTCGTAGCGTCTGAATGTCAGCACCTTGTCTACCTTCGCCATCTTTCCATTCTCCCCCTGTTGCGAATTCCCTAAATTCGTATTTTTGCTATTCCCCTAGGCCCATCTGGATATAGCCGGTTGGGCAAACATCCATGCAAATGTGACAGCCGATGCATTTACCGTAATCGGTATCGACATATCTTCCGACGGCGACCTGATCCTTCTTGACCCTGAAAACGGCGTCCTGCGGGCAATAGATGATGCAGTTGTCGCATTCGAAGCACATGCCGCAACTCATGCAGCGATTGCCTTCGGCCTGGGCCTGATCTTCACTTAAGGCATTGATGCGTTCCTTGAAGTTGCCCAAAACGTCATCGGCCTTGATCTGGATTTCTTCCCGGTGGACGCGGTCTTCGAAGCCGAAGTGGCCCAGGAACAATTGGTCGTGCGGAATGATCTGTTTGTCCGACCGGTCTTCGTAGTTATGGATCGCGAATTTTTCATCCGCCGTGCCGCGCAGGGGCACGTGGGAATAGTCTTCGGGGTCAAGATGACGCTGATGCAGTTCCGACAGCAGATTAAAGTGGTGAACGTCCACTTTCGGGCGCCGTTCGGCGAGTTCCTGACCGGCCAGGAACATATCGATTCCTTCGGCGGCGATGGAGGCATGGCCGATGGCGGTGGTCAGCAAATGCGGGCGGATAATATCGCCGCCGGCAAAATGGTTTTTGGTTCCAACGACCTGGTAGTTCTTGTCGGTATCGACGAAGCCTCTGCCGTTATCAAGAGAGCTGAGACCTTCCAGGTTGCCGCTTTGGCCGATGGCCGAAACGATCAGGTCACATTCGATTTCAAATTCGGTGCCTTCACGGACAACCGGCTTCATGCCGTCCATATCGCATTCGCACATTTTCATGGCGCGGGCGCGGCCCTCGTCGTCAAGCAGCACTTCCAGCGGCATGATGCCGCCGCGCAAATCGACGCCTTCGGACACGGCGTCTTCGCGTTCCCGTTCCGCCGCCGTCATTTCTTCGATGGGGAACAGCGATGTCAGGGTCACGCTGGCGCCTTCGCGAATGGCGGTGGCGGCGACGTCATGGGCGGTATGGCCCAGCACCACCATTTCCGGGCGGTCGGCATCATTCATCGTGGAAATCTTACCCAGGCGACGCGCTACCGAAGCGACGTCGATGGATGTATCACCGCCGCCGACGACGATGATGCGTCCCGTCACGTGTTGCAGTTTGCCCTGGTTGTAGGCGTCCAGGAAGGCGACGCCGGTGATGCAATTGGGGGCATCTGCGCCATCGACGGGCAACGGCCGTCCGGTTTGGGCGCCGATGGCCCAGAACACGGCGTCGAAATCACGATCGATATCTTCCATGGGGATGTCGGTGCCGATGCGGGTGCCCAATTTGACATCGACGCCCATGTCGATGATGCGGCCAATTTCGCTGTCCAGCATCTCGCGCGGCGTACGGTATCCGGGAATTCCGAAACGCATCATGCCACCCAGTTCCGGGTGCTCGTCAAATATGGTGACGCCATGGCCTTTCTTGCGCAACTGATAAGCCGCCGCAAGGCCGGCCGGGCCACCGCCGATGATGGCGACTTTCTTGCCGGTTTCAGCTTCAGGTTTGGCGTAGCCGATTTTGTTTTCAATAGCCCAGTCGCCGACATAATGTTCGACCGCGTTGATGCCGACAAATTCATCGACTTCATTGCGGTTGCAACCGCTTTCACACGGCGCCGGGCAAACCCGGCCCATGACGGAAGGGAACGGATTAGCCTGGCTCATGCGTTCAAAAGCGTACTGCTGCCAGGGTGTTTCGGCGTCGGCCGGTTTATCCATGCCGCGCGCGATGGCCAGCCAGCCGCGAATTTCATGACCCGACGGGCAACTGCCCTGGCACGGCGGCGTGCGGTGAACGTAGGTTGGGCATTTGTGGGAATGGTCGGCCGAGAAAATTTTATCCGTCCAGTCATCCCACTGGGTATCGCCATCTTTATAGCGGCGATAGGTCAGGTTTTTCTCGGTTACGACGGTCATAATCTAATCCTTCTTACATTCACTATATCTAAGTATCGCTATTTGTTATCGCCCAGGATGATCGCGTCGCTGACCAACTGGTGGACGCTGACAATCATGTCCATTTCGAAGCCGTAATAGGGCATGACTTTGGCGAACTGGCTTTTGCAGATGGCGCAAATCGCCGCCATATGGGTGACCCCATGGTTATCGACGACCTCTTGTAAGGCTTCCATGCGGGGCAAGGCGCCCTTGACGCGAAGTTCCATCAAATCGTCGGTCAGCAAACCGCCGCCGCCGCCGCAACAGAACGTCTTTTCGCACGTGGTCGAGGAGTCCATGTCGTAAAATTTATTGACGCTGGCCTTGATGACTTCGCGCGGAATGATGAACTGGCCGCCTTCCACATCACCCATACGCGAGCCGCGGGCGACGTTGCAGGAATCATGGAAGGTCAGGACCTTGTCGTCATTGGCCGAAGCATCGAGCTTGATGCCGCCGTTCTTGATCAGGTCGTGGGTGAATTCAAGAATGTGTTGGGGGCGCGGGTAGCGGGGGTCGAGAAAATCCCACGGCCCGGCGAGCGAATTCAGGAAACTGTAGGCAACCCGCCAAGCGTGACCGCATTCACCGAATATAATACGCTTTACACCCAGGTCCAGCGCCGCCTGCCTGATCCGTTGGGCGACCTTGTGCATCTGTTCGTAGGACCCGATAAACATGGCGAAATTGGCGGCTTCCGAAGCATACGAACTGACCGTCCATTTGACGCCGGCCTGATGGAAAACCTTCGCATAGCCGATTAACCCGTCGACGTGGGGTTCGGCGAAAAAGTCGGCCGACGGGGTGACCAGCAGGACGTCGGCGCCGACCTCATCGACCGGGAACCGCACGACGTGGCCGGTTTCTTCTTCGACGTCTTCTTCCAGGCCTTCCATGGTGTCGATCAGGGCCGGTTTGGGCAGGCCCAAATTGTTGCCAATCTTGTGAACCTTGGCGAGAATTTCGTTGGAATACTTCTGGCCGATGCCGATGTGATCCATGATGTCGCGGGCGGCCATGGAAATTTCGGCGGTGTCGATGCCATAGGGGCAGAACACCGAACAGCGGCGGCACTGGGAACACTGGTGGAAATATTTGTACCAGTCGTCCAGCAGGTCTTTGTCGAGATCGCGCGCGCCGACCAGTTTGGGCACCAGTTTTCCGGCCAGGGTGAAGTTGCGCCGATAGACCGACCGCAGCAGGTCCTGCCTGGCCACCGGCATGTTCTTGGGATCACCGGTGCCAATATAATAGTGGCATTTGTCGGTACACGCGCCGCACTTGACGCAGCTATCGAGGTACACCCGCAGCGCCTTGTTCTTGTTCAGCAGGTCGCCGAGTTTATCGACCGCTTTCTTTTCCCAGTTTTCGACCAGTTCGCCGGGGAAATCCAGATCCGCCTGGTGTTCGGGCGAGGCCTTATAGGGTTGCGAATGGGCCATGGCATCTTCGACCATCACCGGATTGGCGCGGTCTTCCCGATATTTCGGCGTCTCGAAGGTTGGGGCTTTTGCCACGTTTTTATCCTCGTTCGCTTTTGATTATTCGGCGGGTGTGCTGTCGCGACCGGCATCCAGTTCCGCCGCCCAGGGCGCCAGATGGCGCTTGTCCCGTGCGTCGTCGATCTGGGTGCGGCTGGGGCTGAAGAAGACGCCCGGCGCATGCAGCAACTTACTAAAGGGGAAGACGATCATCAGCGCCATGACCAGGCCCAGATGCACCAACAACGCAGGATCTTGGGGCAGCGGTTGCCAGTCGAGGCGAACCAGGCCCAGGCAAAAGGCCTTGAGCGCAATGATGTCGGTGCGGGCGATGAATTTCAGGCCCAGGCCGCTGAGCCCGATACCGACAAGCAACGCCAGCATCAGGTGATCGGACGGGGCGGAAATATAGCGGACCCGGTCGACCAGCACGCGCCTGGCCCACAATCCGCCGAGACCGGCGACCATGGCGAACCCGGCGTAAATGCCGAACGGCTGAACCAGCACCACCCAGAACCACACGGGTTCTGTGAAATAGCGAAAATGACGCATCACGACGAGCAACAGGCCTGCGTGGAACAAGACGGCAAACAGCCAAATCCATTTGTTGGATTTGAACAGGCTTTCAAACCAGACGACTTCGCGGAACATGCGGAAGACGACGCCCTGACGGGTCAACGGCGCCGGCATGATCGGAATTTTCAACGGCGCAGGCGTTATCGCATACTGCCTGATCTTGAAGCCGAGCCCGACCACAAGCAGCGCGGCAGCGCCATAAAAACCCAATGCGTATACTGTTGTCAGGAACGACATGTCTTTAATAGCCTTCCCAAGAAATGCATCAAGATTGCGTTAAAAATCCGGCCGTGGGGCCGGGGCGAAAAGGCTGAACCTTTCCGCCCGCGGGCCATCCACACACCGACGTGCGTCAATCAGACGCAACCGGTCGGTTTCGGCAAACCGGCAATTTTACAGGCCTGTTTGGCGGGGCCATAGGGGAACAATTCGTACAGGTACTTGTTGGAACCCTTTTCGGGGCCGAATTTTTTCTTCACGGCCTTGACCAGGACGCGAACGGCCGGGGCAATCTGGTATTCGTTGTAATATTCACGCAGGAAGTTGACCACATCCCAGTGTTCGTCGGTCATGTCGATCTCTTCGTCCTTGGCGATAAGGCCGGCCAGATCTTCGTTCCAGCTTGCCAGGTCGACCAGGTATCCTTCTTCGTCGGATTCGAAGCTTTTTCCGTTCAGTTCGTAAGCCATTTCTCTATCTACTCCTTTTCTTGAAAACACAAAGTTGGGTCAATATTGAAAAGACCCCTGTTGTTCGTTTATTGGTTTTTTATAGCCAGGATTGGACAGTGCCGTGTTCGACGACCAAATCGACGAACCCGCCGTAATCGACGACGGTAATACCGTCCAGAATTTTGTCTTCGGCAATACCGCGCGCTTGCAGGTCCGGCCCCATCACGTACAGGGGATGGTCTTTTGCGGCGGCTGCCACTTTGTCGGATACCGATGTGCCACTGGTGGCGGCATAGACGCCGTCTTCAAGCAGCAGGATCGGCGAACCCTTGAGCGAAAGACGCAGGCAGCTATCGAAGCTGTTGCGTTCGAAGGGCGACTTGTTAACGGTATGAATCATCTTTCACTCTTTCCTTAAAATCAGCCGGAAATCACGACTTCTTGTTCGGCCATGATCACCGCCAGTTCGGCGCTGGCGATAACTTCGACGTCGACGACAAAGTCATCGGCGCTAAGCCCACGCGCTTCCATCGATTCTTTTTCGACGATGATGCGCCAGACCATATCCATGTCTTCGTCTTCGTCGGCATCTTCCTTTTCCATGGCGATGATGCCGTAGGTCTTCGAGAAATTCTTCATGTTGACGGCGGTGGTATCCTGATCTTTTTTGATTTGGTAGACGCCGTCATCGATGAAAACGATACAGGCGTGCTGCTCGAAAGCGGCAGAGATCAAAACAGCCTCCAGCACTTCAAGGGCATAGATGGTTCCGTACGGCGCCTTGCGGTTGACGTACATGAACTTTTTGACGACGCCCGCTGTGTCGAATTCGATTTCGCTATCACTCATTGCTATCTGCCTTCTTTGATTAATCGCCGAATACGACAAGCCGGTCAGCCGCTATGCCGACTTCGGTCAACTGTCCCAGGCCGGAAATACGAAAACCTTCGGCCAGGTTGTCTTCGACAATGCCACGACGCAGCGCCGCAGCAATGCAGACGACAAGATCGACATTGTGTTCTTTCGCCAACTCACCCCACAGCTTGACCAGATTGCGGTCATCGGACTGGGGGGCGGATAGCTTGTTGGCGTTGTTGACGCCGTCGTAATAGAAGAACACGCGCATCACCTGATGGCCTTTTTCGATCGCCGCCTTGACGAACAGATAGGCGGAGTCCGAAGCCTGATGGGTGAACGGTCCTTCGTTGACCTGGATACCGAATTTCATATGTCGAGTTTCCCTAGAAGTGTACGTGCGACGACATGTTGAGAGCGTTACGGCCACCGCGCCAATCTTCGATGTGGTGCTTGGTGAACGGCAGGTTGGTCATTTCGAAGAAACGCGGCCAGCCGATACGATCGATCCATTCCGACATACGTTCCCAGTACCTAGCGTCTTCCTTGTAAGCCTTGAGGATCGTTTTCACGACCTCGGTCACTTCCGGCCAACGCGGGGCGTTGTTGGGAAGCCCGGAAATTACCAGTTTGTGGAAGGTCGGTTTGGTCCGGGTGGATGAATGCTTGCCACCAACCCAAATCGCCAAAACTGAATGTTCGGGATCGTTGATCTGCATGGGCGGGCAGGGCGGGTAACAGGCGCCGCAGCAGATGCATTTCTTTTCATCGACTTCCAGGCTCGGCTTGCCGTTGACCAGCGCCGGGCGAATGGCGGCCACCGGGCAACGGGCAACCACGGCCGGGCGTTCGCACACATTGGCGACCAGGTCATGGTTGATAATCGGCGGTTTGGTGTGCTGAATATTGATGGCGATGTCGCCCTGGCCACCACAGTTGATTTGGCAACAAGACGTGGTGATCTTGACCCGGTTGGGCATTTCTTCGGCCCTGAATTCGTCATAAAGCTCATCCATAAGCGATTTGACGACGCCCGAGGCATCGGTGCCGGGAATGTCGCAGTGCAGCCAGCCCTGGGTGTGGGAAATCATCGAGATCGAATTGCCGGTACCGCCAACGGGATAGCCGCTGCCTTCTAACTTTGCGATCAGCGGGTCGACGCGGGATTGGTCGCTGACCATGTATTCGATGTTGGACCTAGCGGTGAAACGCACGTGGCCGTCGGCGAATTCGTCGGCGATGTCGCACAAGTCACGGATGGTGTGAAGGTCCATCTGGCGCTGGGTGCCGGCCTTGATGGTCCAGATTTCGTCCCCGCTTTTGGCGACGTGATGCAGCACGCCGGGGCGTGGCCGGTCATGCCAGTCCCAGGCGCCGTAATTTTCACGCATCACAGGGTGCATCATTGGCATGGGGTCGGGAACGCCACTTTCGATAGGCATCCGGGGGGCTTCCTGGGCTCCGCTCATATCATCTTCTCCAACTTCAAAAATACGATGTCTTTGGCAAGAGATTACCGGTGGGCCTGGATCGTTAAATCCAGGCCCTTCCGGATAACTTTATTCGGCAGCCGCCGAATTGTTCTTGCGCTGGTTCCACTTGTCGGCCTGTTCGTCCCAGTCATCCATACGGACATATGAACTGGTGCGCGGGTGGGCGACCATATTGGGGTCGACTTCAAGGCCAACGCCTTCAAGATAGTTAACCAACCCGATACGATCGACCATTTCGCCGGTGCGTTCGTGTTCCAAGGCGTTGTCGGCGAAGAATTCCAGGCAATTTTGGGCCAGTTCGACAAGGGCGTCGAAGTCTTCGTCGGATTCCATCTTCATGAAGGGAACGATGCATGATCCCATCAAGTCGCCAATTTTCAAAGTGCGCTTGCCACCCAACAGGATGGTCACACCCTTGTCGTCACCCGGGCTCAAGGCCTTGGTGCAGACGTTGATGCAATGCATGCAGCGAACGCAGCTTTTGTTATCGATTTCCAGGGTGTCATCGTCGTTCAGCGACAACGCACGGGTCGGGCACATGTTGACGACCTGGTCGTTGAAGCCCTTGCGGCCGATTTCGGCGACTTTGGCCTTGATTTCGTCCTGGTTGACTTTGATGTCATCGCGCCAGGTGCCAAGGACGGCGAAATCTGAACGGTGCGATGCGTTGACACAGTCATTCGCACAGCCACTGAACTTGAACTTCATTTTGTAGGGCAGGGACGGGCGATGCATGTCATCGAGCAGGGAATTGATGACCGACCGCAAGGCGCGGGCCTCGTCATAGTTGGATTGTTCACAGCGCGCCGCGCCGACACAGCTCATGGACGTTCTGACGGCGGCGCCGGCGCCACCCAGATCGAAGCCGTAGTCGTTCAGCTCGTCGAAGCAAGGCTGGATGTTGGCGGTCGAAATGCCCTGGAACATGATGTCCCCGGACTGGCCATGGAAGGCGATCAGGCCAGAGCCATACTTTTCCCAGATATCGCACAAACCGCGCAGGGTTTTGGTGTCGTAGTGCATACCGGCCGGCGGCATGACGCGCATGGTGTGAAATTCTGACGATTCCGGATACTCACCTGCGACTTCGGAAAACCGCGGGATGATTCCGCCGCCGTAGCCACGGACACCGACGGTGCCGCCTTTCCAATAGCCCTTGCGGGTATTGTAAGAATGCTCGAGCTGGCCAAGCAGGGACTTCATCATCGGGGCGTAGGGTTTATCGTCGGAAGCCAGGTGCTTCAGACCAGTCACAAAACTGGGCCAGGGGCCACTTTCAAGCTGATCGAGCATCGGCGTTTTCGGCATATTCTTAGCCGTTTTGGGCATATTCTTAGCCATGGACATCCTCCACAGAATGTTTATGCGTCCATCCACGCCAAGGCTTGATGCCATCGCATGTTGAACACGGTTAAAAAAGGGGAAGTCCCAATCCGATTGCCATTTCCCCCCGCTTCATCACTTGAGCGAATTCGCGAGCGTACCTGTAGACCCCTGGCGGCAGCGTCGCAAAAACAGAAAGCTCACTTAAAGCGGGATGATCCTTGTATTCAGGATCATCTGGCGTCGGACGATCTTTCCTCCTAGACGTTCTCTCCAATATTAGTCGACCGGTCTTTTTATTGTTGCGAACCGTCCAACCGGCAACGGATCCGCTTTCATCTTTATCAGATGTATATTACTATAATCTAATATGGTCTCGTTAATCTATAGCTTTCTTACTTAAATTTTCATTTTCGTATAATTTTCTTTCAGTCCTTGATTTATATAGGTTTTTTCCCATCTTTATCCCTATATTTCCATGCCGTATCGGACATCGGCCAATTTTTTTTCGACCGGGAACTTCCGGGTAAGCGCCTGTAAATGATGAAAGTTGATTCTATGGGGATTGCTGATTTGGATGATGGCGACGCCTACGCCCGTTGGCGTGATGGCAAGCTCGCGGCCTACGACGGCGCGTTGCCGTTGCCGGTTATCGAACTTGCCGATACGGGCCATCCCGGCGCCGCCGAAGTGGCCCGGATGGTCGAACTTCTGGGCCAATTCAATATGGTGCTGTACGCTGGCAAACCAACGCCGTTGGAACAAGCCAAGCAAGACGTGCGGTCGCTTGGTGTGGGCCTGGGCCTGAACCGGCTGGATGCCAACTTGTGCGCCGATGAAGATGCCATTACACCGCTGGCGGTTTCCCAAGGCAGCCAGCGCAAGCGTTATATCCCCTACACCAACCGGCCCATCAGTTGGCATACCGACGGCTACTACAATTCACCGGAACGGCAAATCCGCGCCATGGCGCTGCATTGCGTCAGCCCGGCGGCAAGCGGTGGCGAAAATCAGCTGATGGATCCCGACATCGCCTATATTCTGCTGCGCGAGCGCAATCCCGATTATATCCGGGCGCTGATGCACGACCGGGTGATGACCATCCCGGCCAACGAAGAAGAAGAAGGTCAGGTCCGTCCGGCGCAAAGCGGCCCGGTATTTTCCTTCGGCCCGGACAAGGACACGTTACATATGCGCTATACGGCGCGCACCCGCAGTATAGAATGGCGCGACGACGAAACGACCACCGCCGCCGTCGCCTGCCTCGGCGATATCCTGAATACGCCGTCGCCGTATATTATTGGCCACCGCCTGCAGGCCGGGCAGGGGGTCATTTGTAATAATATCCTTCACAATCGCAGCGCTTTCGAAGATACAGACACATGCCAGCGGATGGTTCTCAGGGCCCGCTACTACGACCGTACCGCCGCACCCGCCGATAATCAGGAGTCCGCACCGTGACCGCCGAACAAACCGTTACCGATCTGCAAACCATCGACGCCCCCTGGAACAAGACCGTGACCTTGCAGGAAATTGCCTACGAGGGCGGCATGAATATGCTGCGCCTGCGAATCAAGGAAGGCCGACGGTTCACCGACCTGGAACTGGACAGCGGCACGCTCGGCACCCTTACCGGGGCCTTGCAAGCCTGGCTTGAACGCAATGCCGCACCGACAGATGGAAATTCCTGATCATGGTTTTCGATATCGATCCTCGATATAAAATTATCGCCGGCTGGTTGTTTGTGATGGTCGCCATGGTGCTTGCCATGGTCGTGCTTGGCGGCGTCACCCGGTTGACCCATTCCGGCTTGTCCATGGTCGAATGGCGACCGATCACGGGTTGGCTGCCACCGCTTGGCGACGTGCAATGGCAGGCGGTGTTCGACAAATATCAACAATCACCGGAATTCCGGAAAGTCAACGCCCATATGGACCTAGCCGGGTTCAAGTCGATCTTTTGGCTGGAATTCCTGCATCGCCTGTGGGGCCGTTTCATCGGTATCGTCTTTTTTGTTCCGTTCGTCTTCTTTATATGGCGTCGGTGGATCGACCGGGCGCTGGCGCAAAAACTGCTCGTGATGTTTGTGCTGGGCGGCCTGCAGGGCCTGATGGGTTGGTACATGGTCAAAAGCGGCCTGGTCGACCGGCCCGATGTCAGCCAGTATCGATTGACCGCCCACTTCGGGCTGGCGCTGGTGATTATCGGCTACATGCTGTGGGTGGCACTGGGATTGCTGTTTACGGGCGCCCAGGATGTGACAACGGGGTTCCGCCGATTCGCCGTCGTCATCGCCGGCTGGGCATTCCTGACCGCCCTGTCCGGCGCTTTCGTCGCCGGGATCGACGCCGGGTTCGCCTATAACACCTTCCCGCTGATCGATGGCGCGATTGTACCGCAGGGGCTTTATCCCCTGTCGCCGTGGTTCATCAGCGCCTTCGAGGACATCTTGACGGTCCAGTTCAATCACCGTGTGCTGGCCGAATGTCTGGTGGTGCTGGTCGCCGTATTGTGGTTTCAGGCGCGGTATTTTGTCCTGGACCCGCGATCCAGGCGGGCCGTCAATTTCCTTGCCGGGATCGTCATGGCGCAGGCCCTGCTGGGCATTGTGACGCTGCTGCTGATCGTGCCTGTGCCGTTGGCCGCCGCCCATCAGGCGGGCGCGGTGTTCGTCTTTATGGCCGCCTTATGGGTCGCCAGAGAGATGCAGGCAGAAGCCCGAAGTGCCTGATTAAATTACCGAAAATGTTGACACCGGGCCAATAGGCAATAAGCTGTTTGTTCGGAAACCTAGGGAAGGCTGAGGCGAAATGATTTTGGGTAGAGGAATGTCATGAGTGATAGCAAATACCGCCTGGTAACCCGGAGCGATTTTGACGGTCTCGTCTGCGCCGTTTTGTTCAAGGAAATGAACATGATCAACGAGATCAAGTTCGTTCACCCCAAGGATATGCAGGACGGAACGATTTTGGTTTCTGAATGCGATATCACCACCAACCTGCCTTATGTCAGGGGTGTGCATCTGGCTTTTGATCATCATTTAAGCGAGACAATTCGCATTGATGATGGTGCCGATAACCACATTATCGATGCCACCGCGCCATCTGCCGCCCGCGTCGTTTATGATCATTATGGCAAGGAAAACTTCCCTAACGTCACCGATGAAATGATGGATGCCGTCGACAAAAGCGATTCGGCCCAGTTTTCGATCGAAGAAATAATTGATCCGACGGGCTGGGTGTTGCTGAACTATATCATGGATGCCCGGACCGGGCTTGGCCGCTATCGGGATTTCAAGATTTCCAATTATCAATTGATGATGCAGTTGATCGATTATTGCCGCGATCATACGGTCGCAGAAATTCTCAACCTTCCCGATGTCAAGGAACGGGTCGATTTGTATATGGAACACAAAGACCTGGCGAAAGATCAAATCCGCCGCTGCACCACGGTCAAGGGCAAACTGGGAATCCTCGATTTGCGGTATGAGGAAACCATATACGCGACCAATCGTTTCATGATGTATGCGTTGTATCCGGACATCAACATTTCCATTCATCAGATCTGGGGCCTGAACCGCTTGAACACGGTCTATGCCGTCGGCAAGTCCATCGTCAACCGCACGTCCAAAACCAACATCGGTGAATTGACGCTGAAATATGGCGGCGGTGGCCATGAAAACGCGGGCACCTGTCAGGTCGACAATGACGAGGCGGAACAGGTGTTGGAAAAGCTGATCGAGGTCATTACTGCCAATGGCTGATGGCCCTGGCTGATGCGCATAATGTACAAATATTTAAATTTGATGATCCGGTTTACCAAAATTCCCCGACCGTTACTGTTGGTGCTGGGAATGGTGTTCGGCGCGGCGCTTGCCCCGTCGTTGACAGGCTGCACTTTCGGTGGCGGAATGTCGCCGCTGCGCATGGTCCTGGGCGATCAGGATGGCTTGTCTGCGGATACCGAAGCCGAACTTGATCGTTTCGTTGCCGCCTATTCCACATACGCCGCCCAGCCTGACGGCGACACCACGGAATATGACCGCCAGCTTGATCATTTCCGCAATGCGTTTGGTCATGTCCAGGAGGACTATGTGCGCGAAGTTTCGGCCCGAGTCCTGATTGACGCCGCGCTCAAGGGAATTTCCGGCGGCGATGCCAAAGTCGAACCGAAATCCCGCAAGCCTGGCGAGTTGATCGAGGCGGCGCTGGATTCAATGGTTACCTCGCTCGACCCCCATTCCAGCTATCTCAACGAACAGGAACTGCGTGAAATGAACGTCGCCAACAGTGGCGAGTTCGGTGGCCTTGGTATCGAAGTCTCCATGCAGGACGATTATGTTCTTGTCGTCGCCCCCATCGAGGGCACCCCGGCATCGGAAGCCGGCCTGAAAGCCGGCGACCTGATCACCGGCCTGGACGGTATTTCGATCAAGGGCAAGACACTGATGCAAGCGGTGCGGATGATGCGCGGCAAGCCCGGTACGGTTATCCGCCTGACCATCAGCCGCGTCGACATGGCGCCATTTGATGTTGACCTGACCCGCGCGGTCATCAAGGTGCGGTCGGTGCGTTGGCATATGGAAGACGACATCGGTTATGTTCGGGTCACCAATTTTTCGGAAAAGGTCGAACCCGGCATTGTCCGGGCGATGGCCGATATTCGGCAAAAGGCCGGCCAGCGCCTGGCCGGTATCGTGCTTGACCTGCGCAACAATCCGGGCGGCCTGCTGCGCCAGTCGCTGGCACTGTCCGATGCCTTTCTCGACGACGGCGTCATCGTTTCGGTGCGCGGTCGTGATGGTCACCACGAGCGGATATTCAGGGCCTCTAATGGCGATCTTTCGGGCGGTCGCCCGATCGTCGTGCTGATCAACGTCGGCTCGGCCTCGGCTTCGGAAATCGTCGCCGCCGCCTTGCAAGACCATGGCCGCGCCATCATCATGGGGCAGCGGTCTTTCGGTAAAGGCTCGGTGCAAACGATCATGCCCCTGAAATACGAAGGCGCCCTGCGCCTGACCACCCAGCTTTATTATTCGCCTGCGGGCCGCGCCATTCAGGCCCGGGGTATCATTCCCGATATCGAACTTATCGTGGTGCCGGAACCGGCAAACGACAATGCCACCGGCGATGATGCCGCAGAGCCTGTCAAGCGGCGGCGGGAAGCCGATTTGCCGGGCGCGTTGTCGGCCGTTGGCAAGGCGGCGACGAATGCCCATCCATCGCTTTCGGAAAACAATTGCCCGGCCGTTGGCCCGAAAAAAGATCGCGGCCTGGGCTGTGCGCTGGCCTTGATCAAGGCCGGTTCGGCGGAAAAATTCCTCGCGTCGATTCCTCAAACCCCAAGCATGTAGGTCATTTTGCCAGATCCCTTAGTAAATGTTATCGGCCGGTTGCCTGAAACCGGCGAAACCCTTGAAGTCGCGCCCGGTGTCCTGTGGTTACGCATGCCGCTGCCGTTCGCCCTTGATCATATCAACCTGTGGGCGTTGGAAGACGGCGACGGCTGGACCCTTATCGACACCGGCATCAACCGCCCTGAAACCACGGACGCCTGGGAAATTTTATTCGCCGGCCCGTTGGCCGGACGCCCGGTAAAGCGGCTGATCGTCACCCATTTCCACCCCGACCACATGGGGCTGGCCGGTTGGCTCACTGAAAAATTCGGCATCGAAATGTGGACCACGGAAACCGAATGGCAAACAGCCAGCACGCTGTATTATGGCGAACACAATGATGAACTCATCGACATGGCGCGCACTTTTTATCAAGCAGCCGGGTTCAACGCCGCGCTGATGGCCGAGGTCGAGGCGCGAGGCAATCCGTTCCCCCGGCGGGTGTCGCCGATCCCCAAAACATACACAAAAATTGCCGCAGGCGACGCCATCGAAATTGGCGGACGCGACTGGCGGGTGATGATCGGCACCGGCCATTCGCCGGAACATGCCTGCTTGTATTGCGAAGATGCGGGCGTGTTAATTTCGGGCGATCAGATTTTGCCGAAAATTACCCCCAATGTCAGTGTTTGGCCGCAGCACGCCGACCTTGATCCGTTGGCGCTGTTTTTGGGATCTTTGAAAACGTTCGCGCCCTTGCCGGAAGACACCCTGACCCTGCCCAGCCACAATTGGCCGTTTCTGGGTTTGCGCGAGCGCCTGGATATCATGGCCCATCATCATGATGAGCGGCTGGATGACGTGGTCCGCGCCTGTAGTGACCCCTTGAACGGATTTCAGGTTTTGAAGCACCTGTTCAAGCGGGAACTGGATTCACACCAGTTGTTCTTCGCCATCGGCGAAAGCCTGGCGCACCTGCATTACCTGATGGGCCAAGGCCGGGTGAGCCGGGAAATGGGCGCTGATGGGGTCAATCTGTTCCGCGCCACGTGATCAAGCGGCCCGGAGATTCCGGATTTCCACATAATAGAGCGGTACGGCGCCGATCACCGATACCACGAGCCCGGCTTCGGCCTGCCAGTTTGGTATGAACTGAACGGCCCATTCGGGCAGATAAAGTGGCCAGTCGACAAGCGCCGCCCCGCCGTCGGCGAAATAGCCATACATATACATGGCCCCACCGATGATGGAGAGCACCCATCCAATGGTCTTGAGATGCCCCTGAGATTGTGTCGACGTATCGTTCATTTACCCCACCCATTCCCGATCAGGGCTCAAAGATACACAAATTGGTCAGCCGATGGAAAGCTTTACTCCCATAAAAGATATGGAATAAAAGCCAGTCGCTTATAGATCGTAGGCGCTTACGTGGCTGCCCTGGCCAGGCGACCCAGTTTCTGGATTCTTCTCTCGCGGTAGAACGTGTAAATTCCCATCAGGACGACGATGGCGCTGCCGATGATGGTCCAGTCATCTGGCACTTCGCCGAATACCAGAAAACCCAGGGCAATGGACCAAATCAGGCTGGTGTAGCGGAACGGCGAAATGAAGCTGACCTCGCCGACGCGCATGGTCATAATGCTGAACAGGTAGCCGAAAATCAGAAACAGCGCCGCCCCGCCCAGCAATTCAAGTTCGACCACTCCGACCGGCTGCCAGGTTAGGGTCGGTGCCAATACGGCACCGCTCAGGGTGATACAAAGCGAGGCCAGAAAGGCCACATAAATGGAAGGAACATGGCCCGATAGCCGCCGGGTCGATAAATCTCGCAGGACGATAAACGCCACCGCCGCCATGGCCCATACCGAATAGGCGTTAAAATTATCCGACCCGGGACGGACGATGATGATAACGCCGATAAACCCGACAAGGATCGCCAGGTATCGCCGCCAGCCGACGGCTTCGCCAAAAAATACGGCGGCCCCCAAGGTTACCGCCAGCGGTAGCACCTGAAGAATGGCCGAGGCATTGGCCAGGGGCATATTGAACAGCGCCGTCAGGAAACACAGCGTCGCCCCGATCTCGCCGATCACCCGGTATACCATCAGGCGCCAGTCGGATTTACTCAGGGGCGGGAACAGGACTTTCCGGTGCCAGGCGATCAACCCCAAAATGGTGGTCGCGAACAGGCCGCGCAGAAACATGATCTGAAAAAGGTTCAAGTCGGATGACACCAGCCTGACAACGGCGTCGTTGCACACGTAACCCGCCATACTGGCGGCCATCAGCGCCGCCCCGCGAAAATTGTCAGATGAGTTATTCATAGGTCCTTCAATCGGGTATTCCGCAGGCTAAAGCAAGGTGAATTTGGGGGCTCGGGTGTTCCGGTAATCAATCAAATTTCTGAAAGTTGATGAAAGTTGATCTATGTCACGGAACAGGGACGGTGCCAGTGCTACACAGGACAATGCGGAAATAGGCTGCGGGAGGGGTATCGTCGCCTGGCGCACCAGAATTTTGCTGCGCATCCATACAAATATTCCGTTGGGCTGAGCCATTAAAAGGGAGCGCCGGGTCATGGGAATTTTGAAGACGATCATTTCAGTATTTTGTACAGGCATCGCGACCGCCGGTTTGGCGTCCGGCGCTTTCGCTGCCGTCGTGCAGGAGAATTATCTGACTGGCTATGCCGTGTCCGGTGGCACCACCTTGGAGGATCAATTACGTCGCAGCCCCAGTGCACCGGTGAGTTACAGCGGCACCAAGATGTCCGGGGTTGCCGATTACGGCGTGCTTAAGGCAAAAACCTCCGCATCAGCTTCGGGTTTGGGAAACATTGGCAACACGGGCATGACCGTGCGTACGGGTTATTCGGCGAAGGTAGAAGCGGCGCCGGGTGCGGTCGGGCTCGGCGGGGGCTTGCTAACGGGTGATCGTGTAAGTCTCAACGTTAGCTTCCGCGTGGACGGTACCGCACAGTCGAGTTCGTCTTCCGGGGGGCTCGGTACATCTGATTTTTCGTCATCCCTGACTATTATTGATGAAAACAATCGTATCGACTTTCCCGCTTGCAAAGATTTTCCGGACGGCTGTTTCGTGCCAAGATTGGTGGATTTCACCGGCCACGCCAACTCATATTCCAGTGGCGGATCTGTATATAACGATGGTGGCTGGGACTGGGATCTTAAGGCAAAAAGCGCGCTGGATGTGGTCACCGACCATCGCTCCGACAGCAGTAGCGGGGGCTCTGCGTTTGCTCATCTGAACACCGGGATTTTGTCGACGACAATAGATACAACCATCGGCGCCACTCTGGACATCATGGCGTCACTCAGCCTGTTAAGTCAGGCCTATGACGGGGCCTACAGTAGTATCGATTTCTTCAACACCTTCGGCTTCTTTTTAACGCCCATCACCGAAGGTGCCGCTCTTACCTACACCGGTATTACGCCGGCTGCCAATTTCCTGACCGCCGTCCCCATCCCCGCGGCGTTGTGGTTGTTCGGATCAGGCCTGTTGGGTCTGATCGGCGTCGCCAGGCGTAAAGCCCGGGTCTAACGCCGACAGAACGCTCAGACGAAAAACCCCGCCAAGGCGCGGGCCTTACCTTTTTGCGTTTATTTTGGGCGGCTGAAGCAAGGTGAATTTGCCTCGCTGGTTCGGGGTGCCTGCGCAAATAATTTCCGCGCTCCGCAAAAAAATGGGTTACGGTAAAAATAACGATTTATCGAAACACCAATGGATCTTACAAAAATGAATGAATCATCACCTTACACACCACCGAAAGTATGGAAGTGGGCGTCAGAGAACGGGGGAAAGTTTGCCAGCATAAACCGACCCACTGCCGGGGCGACACACATCAAGGAACGACCGGTTGGTAAACATCCGATGCAGCTGTATTCGCTCGGAACACCGAACGGCGTAAAAGTCACGGTGATGTTCGAAGAATTGCTGGCACTGGGATTCACCGGCGCCGAGTACGATGCCTGGTTTATCAATATTGGAGACGGCGAACAATTCGGCAGTGGTTTTGTCCAGGCCAACCCGAATTCGAAAATTCCGGCGCTGATGGACCACAGCACCACGCCGCCGACCCGTGTTTTTGAATCCGGGGCAATCCTGTTGTACCTGGCGGAAAAGTTTGACGCCTTTTTACCCACTGACCCAGCCCTCAGGGCCGAATGCCTGTCGTGGCTGTTTTGGCAAATGGGCAGTGCGCCGTTTTTGGGCGGCGGATTTGGACATTTTTACAAATATGCCCCGACCAGGATCGAATACGCCATCGACCGCTATGCCATGGAAGTCAAACGCCAGCTCGACGTGCTCGATCAGCACCTGGCGAACAATCAGTATATGTGCGGCGATGAATACACCATCGCCGACATCGCGATTTGGCCCTGGTACGGCGCCGTGGTTCTGGACAGGGTTTATGACGCCGGCGAATTTCTCGATGTCGCGTCTTATAAACATGTGCTCAGGTGGGCGAATCTGATTGACGCGCGCAAGGCCGTGCAACGGGGGCGCATGGTTAATCGGGCGATGGGTCCGCTCGAAGAACAGCTCCGCGAACGCCACGACGCCGGCGATTTCGACACCAATACCCAGGACAAAATCGAGGCGATGGAAGAAGCGACCGAATAGTCGCTTCTTCGTCGTCATCGTTCTCGCACACGCGGGGTATCTGAACCGACAAATCAAGGGGAGCTAATCATGCCAATCGTCAACCAGGAATCCGGCACGACAATTGATGAAATCGCCGATGGGATATATCGAATAAGTACGCCCATCCCGCCCAGCGAAGATTTGCCGCCCGGCTTTACGTTCAATCAGTATTTGATCGTCGATGATGATCCGCTGCTCTATCACACCGGTTTGCGCCAGTTGTTTCCCCTGGTCTCGCAAGCGATTGCGACGGTTATGCCTGTTGAAAAATTGCGATATGTCGCTTTTTCCCATGTCGAAGCCGATGAATGTGGCGCACTCAATGATTTTCTGAAAATTGCGCCATCGGCCTCGCCGCTGTGTAGCGATATTGCGGCTATGGTATCTGTCGGTGACATGGCCGACCGGCCACCGCGCGCGATGAGCGACGGCGAAACCATCAATCTTGGGCGGCACAAGGTGACCTGGGTGGCGACGCCACACCTGCCGCACGCCTGGGAATGCGGCCACATGTTTGAAAGCGAGACCGGCACGCTTTTCTGCGGCGACCTGTTCACCCAGTTCGGGGCCGACCACCCGGCAGTTACCGAAGACGATATTCTGGAACCCAGCGAACAGGCGCGCGCCGGGATGGATTATTATTCCCACACCGCCAATTGTGCGGCCCTTGTGGAAAAGCTGGCAGCGCTCGAACCGGGAGTTCTCGCCTGTATGCACGGCGCCGCCTGGCGCGGCGACGGCGCGGCGCTCTTGCGCGCGTTGGGGCAACGCTTGACGGGGTAGGACGCGGAAAAACAGCCTGCGCGGGAATGACGGACCGGGAACAAGCCTTACCCGTTCGCCTTGACCACCAGCTTGTCGGTAAGGTTATTCCTCAGTTTTCAACGCGGTAGGTGAAGGCCTTGGCGGCGATCCGCCAGCGGCCGTCGACTTTCAGCAAGGTCAGGTAATCGGTGAAAAATTTTGGCGGGATGCTCAAGCCGACTTTGGCCAGCGCCATTTCCGGTGCGGCGATGTCGATGCTGTAGATGATATCGGTGTTCACCGCCCCGGTACTGGCCGGCGACGGGCGATTGCGCACGATATCCAGGTAATCGGCGATGGCGAGGGCGGTCAGCGGGCCATCGGTGGTCGAAAACAGGCTGGATTCGGGCAAAAACACGGCTTCTAGCTTGTCCGTATCGCCCTCGTAAATGCCGGCGAAATAATCTTCCAGGGTCTGGGTGATGGACTGAATTTGGTCAGTGTGACGGCTCATGGACGGGATCCTTATCCTAGTGACAGCGCCGGGCATGATACAGGGATCGTTCAGCTGCGGCCAGACCAAGTGGAGGGGCCTTTGACTCTTATCAAGGACGTTTTTTGCGAATTCACCGACAGTACCACTTCCTTGGGCGGGCGGAGGTGAGAAATGGTCGATCGATGGCAGCAGACGGACGGCGTGCATCTGGATTTGCGGGGGCTGATACCCCCGGAACCGATGATCGAAATTTTGTGCGAGATCGACGGCGGCGCCGATGGCCCGCTGATTATTCATATGGATCGCGATCCGCTCCTTTTGTACGCGGAATTGGAAGGCCGCGGCTGGTCGGCACAGCCGTACACGGGCGGCGAGAGTTCCGGGTTGGCGTCATCGCCCGATCACGCGCCGGTGATCCTTGAGTTGAAACCGGACGTCCCGTCTTGAGCGATCCGGACACCCAAAAATCTGGCGAACGCCAACATGCCTTTCCCGGCGCCATCCTGATGGGTGCGCAAAGTCGGCTGATTTCCTATCATATTCCCTTGCGCTTTTTTGTTGCCGCCGCGGTCTTTCAGGTGGTGGCGTGGCTGTTGCTCGCCGTCGCTCACGGCGATATCTCCGGCTACTCCGGCGGCCCGGGGATTGTGCTTGCGACACTGCATAGCCTGACCTTGGGCGTGCTGGTGATGACCGCCATGGGGGCGTCTTACCAGCTTTTGAATGTGGCGACGGGGGTCGCCACGGGATTGCAGATCGGGCGATATGACGTCAGTCGCCTGTCGTCATGGCTGTATATCCCGGGAACGGTTTTGCTGGTCGCCGGCATGGCGGTAAGCAACGTCCATGTGATGATCCTGGGCGGCACCATGGTGGCGCTGGCACTGGCCGCTTTCGCGGTCGTCGTCGGTGATATACTGCGCCGCACCGCAGGCCTTAAAATCACCGTGCGGCACGGCTGGGCGGCGCTCGCCTGCCTTGGCTTGCTGGCCGTCGCCGGGTTGGCCCTGATCGCCGATTTTGACCACGGCTTCCTGGGCGCCCCGGCGTCGCCCGATCATGCCAATTTGGCGTTGGCCCATGCCCTGCTGGGCGGCTTCGGGTTTATGGGCCTGTTGGCGCTGGGATTCAGCTATATTCTGGTCCCCATGTTCGCCCTGTCTCCGGCCCCCCACAAGGGCTTTTCCCTGCTTTCGTTTGGCCTTGTCCTGGGCGGCTTGGGCCTCGCCATCGTGGCCGTCCTTGTCGGTAATCCGCTGGTTATAACGCTGGCCGCCGCGATCGGTTTTCTCGGCGTCGCGGTGCATTTGTCGCTGATGGTCCGGGCGTTGCGGAACGGCATGAAAAAACGCCTGGGTTTATCCTTCGTGCTGGTCAGGGCCGCTTGGGTCGCGTTGCCGCTGTCGATACTTCTCGGCGGGCTGGCGGCGGCGGGTGTGGGAGATTTCAATTTCTCACCGCTGTTCGGCTTTGTCCTTTTGTTCGGCTGGTTGCTGACTTTCCTGAACGGCATCCTGCAACGAATTCTGCCGTTTCTAACCTCGATGCACGCCCACAAGCTGGGCAAGCGCGCCCCCCGCCTGTCTGAAATGGGGCATCAGAAAATCACCCTCAAGGTGCACGCGGTTTGCCATGGCCTCGCCGTGGTGCTGGTTTCGGTCGGGATCATCGCCGATTGGGATACGTTAATTTTGGCCGGTGGACTGACAGGAAGCCTGGGGGCCGCCGCCTTTTTGTGGTTCACCCTGGGCGTCGGCAAGTTGGTGGTGTCATTTTACGGCGAAGAAAAAGTGTCGAAACAAGCCTGAGAAAGAGGACGTTTGATGGAATATTCGCGAGCGATTTGCCGGACCCTGCACGAAGATCACATGGCGACGGTCAGGGTCCTGGAAAACCTGGAGACGGCATTGACCAGGATTGGTCGTAAAGCGCCGCCAGACCCCAATGATCCCGACTTGGGGCGCTTGTTAGGAGATGTCAGCGCCGTCATGCAAGGCGAGATCACCAGCCACTTCGCCTTCGAAGAAGAACATTTATTTCCACTGATCGAGGAAATGGGCGAGACGCCTATGTTGGAAATTTTGCGGGATGAACACGATACCATCCGGCCGCTGGCGGCGCGTATTGGCGAGGCAATCAAAGCATATCGCGCCGGCGCATTGACCCCGGAAAGCTGGGCCGACCTTTATGATTGGGGGTTGGAGCTCGCCGAACGGGAGACTTTTCATATTCAAAAAGAGGAAATGGCTTTCCTGCCGCTGCTGGATCAAATCGTCGAACCCGAAGACGACAGCGCCCTGTCCATGGCCTTCGCCGAGGCACGCTAGCGCGCCTTATATCAATCATTGCGTGGGCACCCACTTCGGCCTATTTAAGTATCTTGAATGTTCTCGGGGCGGGGTGAGATTCCCCACCGGCGGTGTTTGCGCCAAGCAAAAAAGCGCATCAGCCCGCGAGCGCCCACCCCTTTAAGTTAAGGGATGGGGTCCAGCAGACCCGGTTTAATTCCGGGGCCGACGGTCATAGTCCGGATGGTAGAGGACAGTGCGGCCAGGCACGCCGGTTTTCCGGTGGGCGGGTCCGTGTATCTGTGCGCCCCATAATTTTAAAATGAGGAAAGCACAGCCATGACACCGAGCTCAAGCCCCGTTGAATTAAACACCCAAACACCGGCAAAACACATCGCCTTCATTCGCGCCGAATGGCACGCCGACATCGTCGACCGCGCCAAGTCGGGTTTTCTCGACGAATTGCAATCCGCCGGCCTGGATTCCCAAATGGTCGATGTGTTTTCCGTGCCCGGCGCCTATGAAATTCCATTGCTGGCCAAGAAGTTGGCGCAAACCGGGCGATATTCGGGCATCGTCGCCGCCGCATTGGTCGTCGATGGCGGTATCTATCGACATGATTTCGTGGCCAATGCCGTAGTGACGGGCTTGATGCAGGTGCAATTGGAAACCGAGGTGCCGGTTTTCTCCGTGGTGCTGACCCCGCACAATTATCAGGAAAGCGACGACCTGATCGGCTTCTTCCGGGAACACTTCGTGCTCAAAGGCGCCGAAGCCGCGCGCGCCTGCATGAACACGCTGGAAAACCTGGCCGCCGTCGCCTAATACGGGTTCAGGCGGCAGCGGGAACGCAGCGGGCGCTCATGTGGGCGCCGGGGGCGACCTTCAAATCTTTATAGCGCAGTTCGCCTTCGACGTGGGCGGTGGCAAAAAGTTCGATACTGCGGGCCTTGATGATGCCGCGCACGGCACCCCGAATGATGACGCTGTCGGCACCGACAATACCGTCGACCGAGCCGGTTTCCAAAATGGTGATGTTGCGCGCCTGAATGTCACCATCGACTGAACCGGCGATTTCCATGTCCCGTGTCGGCGTATTGGTCGCCAATCCCGTATGGTAGCTGGGGATTTCGTGTTTGTGGGCGGCGTAAGTCATAACATCTGCCTCAGTAAAGGGGTTTGCGAATCTATGGTGTAACTCTATGGATTCATTCGTAAAAATTTCGTAAAGACTCTTCAGCGCGGAATTTTGCACCTTTATTTATTAGTTTTTTGTAATTTAATGATGGCAATGATTGTCCGGTTTTTGTTAAAACCTCAGGCGATCCATTTATCTGCCTGTAATTAATTTATTTCGCCCGGGAGGAAATACATGTCCAAGCTGGTTGCGCCGCACGGCGGTGGAGAACTGAAATCACTGCTCATTCCTGTGGTCGAACGGGCCGCCGAACTTGATCGCGCCAAGACCCTGAAGCAGGTGCCGATGACGTCGAAGGAAACTTCCGATGTCCTGATGTTCGCCATGGCCGCATACACGCCACTGGATGGTTTCATGGGCGAAGCGGACTGGAAGGGCGTTTGCGGCGAAATGAAAATGGCGAATGGCTTATTTTGGCCGATCCCCATTACCTTGTCGGCGAGCTCTGACCTGGCCGACAGCATCGGCGACGGTGAAGAAGTGGCGCTCGTTGATGCCGACAGCGGCGAAATCATGGCCGTTATGCAGGTCACCGGGAAATATTCCATCGACAAGGAATTTGAATGCCAACACGTTTACGGCACCACCGATGGCGCCCATCCCGGCGTTCAGAAAGTGCTGGAACAGGCCGACGTCAACCTGGCGGGTCCGGTCCGGGTGCTCAGCGAGGGCGATTTCCCCGAAAAATATAAAGACCTGTATTTCAGCTGCGCCGAAGCCCGCGCCGTGTTTGCCGAAAAAGGCTGGTCGCGGGTCGCCGCCTTCCAGACCCGCAATCCCATGCACCGCAGCCATGAACACCTGGCGAAAATAGCCGTCGAAGTTTGCGATGGCGTGTTCGTTCATCAGGTGCTCGGCAAGCTGAAGGCCGGCGATATTCCGGCCGAAACCCGGACGCGGGCGATTCAGGCGATGATCGACAACTATTTCGTCGACGGCACGGTCATCCAGGGTGGATATCCCATCGAAATGCGCTATGCCGGTCCCCGCGAAGCGCTCATTCACGCCCTAATCCGCCAAAACTTCGGCTGCTCGCACCTGATCGTCGGTCGCGATCATGCCGGTGTTGGCGATTTCTATGGCCCGTTCGACGCCCAGCACATCTTCGATACATTGTGGGAGGGCGCACTGGAAACCCAAGCGCTGAAGATTGGTATCACGTTTTATTGCAAGGCGTGTTACGGCATGGCGACGGCCAAGACCTGCCCGCATGGCGAAGAAGACAGGATCAATATATCCGGCACCAAACAGCGCGAAATGCTGATCGCCGGCGAAGACATCCCGCCCGAATTCAGCCGCCCGGAAGTGATCGCCGTGTTGCGCGAGTTTTATGCCACGCAAAAATAGCGGGCTTGAAAACGGCTGCCGGGAAATAATCCAGGGCGCGGTGGCTTAAGCCCTCGGCAACTGGTTGTGAAGAAAAACAGGACGGCCGTTCTAGGTCGATATTCGTTAGGTGTTGGCCAGTATTGCGGCACCGGCGAAACATGCCGTGGCAATCGAAATGCCGATAAAAGGTATTTTGAACCAATATCTTTTTGCGAGCACAAGATATATCAATCCCATACCCAGCGGCAGAACGCTAAACCATGCATTGTCATGAATGACGTCCATATTGCCCAAGGCCAGCGGGATATAGAACGCGGGTACAAACAGGGCGCCCAGGCTGTGGCTGGCATTGAAGCCGATCCACGCGTCCCACATCGTCGTTTCTTTTGTTATGACAGGGGACGTCCCTTTCATCGCCGTCGCGACTGCCGGGTCAAAAGGTTCGAATTTATTCGAGAAGAACGTGTAGACCATATGGCCCGTGCCTAATGCGCCGAATATGGCGGCGCCGGTTATCAGCAATATTTGATCTATCAAAATAGCATCCCCTTTTATTTTGGATGACCCTAGAAACGCCTACAACAAAGTATATTTTTTCGAATTTCCACGGGACTTTTCGACCGGATATTTCTGCGCGTTGATGTCGATTTTTTTTGCCGCCGCCGCGGCCAGGTCGATTCCCGCCCGCTCGCAAATCAGCAGGAGGTAAAGCAGCACGTCGGCTGTTTCTTCTTTAAGATTTTCGGAGAATTCCGGGTCGCCGATCAGCTTTTCAACCGATGCATCGTCCTGCCACTGGGTTAACTCAAGAAGTTCGGCAGATTCCAGGTTCAGCGAGACAATCAGGTTTTTCAGGCCCTGGAACTGGGCCCAGTCCCGTTCGTCGCGAAAGGCGACGAGGCGTTCTGTTAGCTTGGCAAGAGTTTCGGACATAACGATGGATTCCGTGTGAAGAGGACGATTCTATTGCAGGGCGCTATTAGGCCCCATGAACGAGAGCTTCTCAATCGAATTTCACGGTACTTTCTTTCGACGAGAACATCGCTATATACAACAGGCTGATGACAGGAGGAAACGATGCCAAATATTGAAGTCAAAGATGCCGATGGAAAAATAATCCACACCTATGAGATAATGGCAGATGCACTCGGCACTCTAATCACAATCGAAGACCTGTTCGAACAGGCAAAACGTAACGCCATTGAAGATGAACTTGTGAGTAAGGATCAGGCTGACGCGCTGACCTTTAGCGTGGCTGGGCAGAACGAGAATGGCGGTGCATAGAGTTGGCGAGGCTTGATTTCCGCTTTGGGCCTACTTTTGACTGCCGGTGCCGTGTATATGATGACAGTGAATAGGCCTTGTTGCTTTCTGGCCTGGGAACAAGGCTTAGATCAGTTCACGTTTCGTTTGAAACACTCCGTGTTCAAACGAAACGTGAGAAACTGATCGATTCTAAATGAGCGAGCCGATTTACACATTTAAACGGAATCAAGATGTGATTCCGTTTAAATGTGATCGGATCTAGTGGAACGGATTTAATTGATGCCCAAGACACCCGAAAAAATCGAAAAAGAAGACGGAACAATCGAGTGGCACCTCGATGGAAATCTGCACCGTGAAGACGGCCCCGCCGTCGAAAAGACCGATGGAACACGGGTTTGGTTTCTCCATGGAAAACAGCACCGCGAAGACGGCCCTGCCGTGGAACATGGGGACGGTCGGCAAGAGTGGTGGGAAAACGGCAAATTGATGCCCAAAATACCGCAAAAAACTGAAAATGAAGACGGAACCACCGAGTGGAAGTTTGATGGACAATTGCACCGTGAAGACGGCCCCGCCGTCGAAATGTTCGATGGTACCCGGGTCTGGTTTATCCACGGAAAACGGCACCGCGAAGATGGCCCTGCCGTGGAACATTGGGACGGAACCAAAGAGTGGTGGCAAAATGGCCAGCCGCACCGCGAGGATGGCCCCGCCATCATGGAATCAGACGGCACCCAGGAATGGCATCGCCACGGCATCGCCCACCGCGAAGACGGCCCGGCTGTCATTCGCTCAGACGGCGAACAGCAGTGGTGGGTGAACGGCGAACGCCACCGGGAAGATGGTCCCGCCGTAATCGTCGAGGACGAAATGCGGCAATGGTGGGTGCAAGGACTGCTGCATCGGGAAGACGGTGCCGCCATTGAATACGAAGATGGCTCGCGGGAATGGTACATCGGGGGTAAGCCGACCGAAGAAGATGTGGCCATGGATGCCGGGAAACGCGCCGAATTTTTGAAAAAATTGGCCGATCCGACTTAAAGCGACATCGCAATCGGGGCAAATAGGCAAAAAGAAAGGGAGGCGTCCAGCGCCTCCCTTTTTGCATTCTTTATCGGGCTTCGCGTGCCTGCCTGAAAAAGCTTAGGGCTTTTTCGGGGTTTCGTAGGGAATTTCTTTGTGCCACTCGACCCATTCAGTGTGGTAGCCGACGAAACCTTTGTCGTTCGCCGGTTGCTGCTTCGTGGTGTAGTACTTGGTTTTGCCATCCGGAACCGGATCTTTAGCGTTAACGTTACTCATGATTCAACCCACCTGTGTTCTCGTTACAATCCGAGTCAGTCCCTTGCAAAACTCCCCCCGGAATAGGAATTTCTCATATTTCAAGAATGGAATATACATGATGGTGGTGCCGGAGGGAAGCAACTTTTTACGCACCATATCTGCAGAGACGTGCGGCAGCGGGGCACGGCGATGGCACCGTATTATTCGAAATTTGCAGGCTGGTAACATTTCTAGGTGAGCTCGAATACGGCGTTTGATGGCTTAGAAGCCGACGATCTGCAAAATATGACTGTTAGGCGTAAGGCCGTATCCCCTAGAAAAATAAAGGGATTATTTGAAAAAGAACTTATTTCCGTGGGTTTGAGCAATCTAATTTCAAAAAACGGCTCATTGCCAATTGTCAAATTAAGTTTTGCTTATATAATCAGCGGCTAATAAAACGTCATAATAATAGATCTTTAAATATTTTCGAATGCGACACGGGAGAAATTGATGTTTGCCAGTAATCCAATTGCTGACCTGACGACGGTCATCCCGCTCGACATTATCCAGGGCTATGTCATTTTGATGTTTATCCTGGTTGTCGGCGGCACCATTCTCGACATGATCCACAAGGGGAGTGCCAAGTATTTCTTTGCCAAAGCAAAAGCCGCCGAAGCCTCGCGCACGCGTGAACTGAGCGCCGGTGACAAAATCGGCATCGCCGTCAGCACGGTCGCTATTGATGTGGTGACCTCTGGCGAATTCTGCAGTACGAAGCGCCGGATTTCGCATCTGTTCACCATGTACGGCTTCATCACGTTCCTCTTGACGACCCTCGCCTTGGTGTTCGCGTATCCGACCTATGATGCCCCGGGTATCGTCTCTCAGTTGTGGCACTTGGGTGCCGCCATGGTGATGTTCGGCGGTTATTGGTTCTGGTTCTTCATCCGCGTAGATGTCTCCGCTGAAGGCGTTCCCTGGTATCGCATCGTCAAGGCGGACCTGTTCATTCTGTCGTTGTTGGGCACCACGACCTTCGGTCTGGTCTGGTCCATTTTATATTCCAAGGGCGTCGCGGCGCCGTGGGACACCGTGTCTCTGGCCTTGTTCATCATTTCCGCAACGTTTTTGTTTGGCGGTGTGTATTGGTCCAAATTCGCACACATGTTCTTCAAGCCGGCTGCTGCGTTCAACAAGCGGGTCATCAAGGCTGATGGTTCTCGTGAAAATCTGCCTGAAATAGGTGACCTGACGGATCCTGCGTTGCAAAAAAGATTTCCCGATATCCCGGAATACATGGGCAGCGTCCCTGGTTACATGGGGGCTGGTATCAAGCGCGAGCGGCCCAGCCACTACTAATTTAATCTGTAAAGAAGCTCTCTAATCTGACAGGGAAACGAATTATGCCTACTTTTGTCTATATGACACGATGCGACGGTTGCGGACACTGCGTTGATATCTGTCCGTCCGACATCATGCACATCGACACGACCTATCGTCGTGCCTACAACATCGAACCGGACATGTGCTGGGAATGCTATTCCTGCGTGAAGGCATGCCCGCAGCACGCGATTGATGTACGTGGCTACGCGGACTTTGCGCCGCTCGGCCACAGCGTCCGCGTCGACCGCGATGAGGAAAAGGGGGTCATTGCCTGGCGCATCAAGTCTCGCAACGGCGAAATGGACCTGAACCTGCTGGCTCCGATCACCACGAAGCCCTGGGGTACGGGCATCCCGACATTAAAGGATGTTCCGGCGCCGACCCAGGAACAGCGTGACAGTCAGCTGCTGTTCAACGAACCGAAATACATCCGCATGGATGATGGCGACATACATACGCTTAAATCCAACGGCCTCAAGATGAAGCTAGGGGTATCCTACTGATGGCTATTAAAACGATCGTCGAAGATAACATCGACATCCTCGTCGCCGGTGCAGGCCTTGGCGGTACTGGCGCTGCTTTCGAAGCCCGTTATTGGGGGCAGGACAAGAAGATCATTGTCGCCGAAAAGGCCAACATCGATCGTTCCGGTGCTGTGGCTCAGGGGCTGTACGCGATTAACTGCTACATGGGTACCCGCTTTGGTGAGAACAACCCGGAAGACCACGTGCGTTATGCTCGCATCGACTTGATGGGCATGGTCCGTGAAGATCTGCTGTTCGACATGGCCCGCCATGTCGATTCCGCGGTCCACCTGTTCGAAGAGTGGGGCTTGCCGATCATGCGTGATAATGAAAAAGGCAATTACCTGCGTGAAGGCCGGTGGCAGATCATGATCCATGGTGAATCCTACAAGCCGATTGTGGCCGAAGCCGCGAAGAAGCAAGCTGACAAGGTTTACAACCGGGTCTGCATCACCCACCTGCTGATGGACGAAGCCAAGGAAAACCGCGTCGCGGGTGCTGTCGGCTTCAACGTCCGCACGGGTAATTTCCACGTCTTCAAATCGAAAACCGTGGTTTGCGGTGCTGGTGGCGCGTCCAATATTTTCAAGCCGCGATCCGTCGGCGAAGGTGCCGGTCGTGTTTGGTACGCACCGTGGTCGTCCGGTTCCGCTTACGCGTTGATGATCAACGCTGGTGCGAAGATGACCCAGATGGAAAACCGTATCGTTCTGGCTCGTTTCAAAGACGGTTACGGTCCGGTGGGCGCGTACTTCCTGCACTTGAAGACCTACACGCAGAACGCCTATGGCGATGAATATGAATCAAAGTGGTTCCCCGAACTGCAGAAGATGGTCGGTAAAGAATACCTGGATCCGGAACTTTCTCACGCCACACACCGTCCGATCCCGACCTGCCTGCGTAACCACGCGATGCTTAACGAAGTGAACGCGGGCCGTGGTCCGATCCACATGGTTACCATGCATTCGTTCCAGGATCCGCATCTCGAAGAAATCGGTTGGCACAACTTCCTGGGCATGACTGTTGGTCAGGCTGTTCTGTGGGCTGCTACGGACGTTAATCCGAAGAACGAAAACCCGGAACTGACCACGTCCGAACCGTACGTCATGGGTTCCCACGCCACTGGTTGTGGTGCCTGGTGCTCCGGTCCGGAAGACGTATCCCCGCCCGAATATCAATGGGGCTACAACCGCATGATGACCATCGAAGGCTTGTTTGGTGCCGGTGACGCGGTCGGCGGCACACCGCACGCGTTCTCTTCGGGTTCCTTCACCGAAGGCCGCATTGCAGCGAAATCCGCCTGTCAGTACATCGACGACGGCAAGGGTGAAGGCATCAGCGTTTCAGATGCGACCATCGCCAAGCTGAAGGAAGAAGTCTTCAGGCCGATGGAACACTACAAGATCCACCGCAACGAAATCGTTGCCGGTACGGTCAACCCGAACTACCACAACCCGCGTCAGGAACTCGACCGCCTGCAAAAGCTGATGGACGAATACGGCGGCGGCGTGACGGTTAACTACATGACCAACGACAAGTTGCTGAGCATCGGTCTCAAGAAGCTCAAGATCATGGAAGAAGATCTTGAGAAGATTGCGGCCAAGGACCTTCACGAATTGCTGCGTGCCTGGGAAGTCAAGCACCGCCATCGTACGTCCGAATGCGTCTTGCAGCACACCCTGTTCCGCAAGGAAACTCGTTGGCCGGGGTACTACTACCGTGGTGACGCCATGAAGGTGGATGACGAAAACTGGCACGTTCTTACCGTGTCGCGTCGTGATCCGAAAACCGGCGAATACACCATGGAGAAGGCACCCTTGTACCACTTGGTTGATGTAGACGAAGCTCAAGCAGCTGAATAGTCTTCAAGACCCGGCAGGAGTTCACCTCGAACTTCTGCCGGGAGTTTGAAAAAAAGATCAGCATTCTTAGATCAAGCTGCATTAAAACAGTATTGTTTTAATGCAGTTAATTTGATCGGTATTAAAAATATCGTGCAACTTATCTGCGTTTAGTAAAACGCAGGTTGCACTAGTGTTGATCTTTTTTTTATGCCCCTACGAGAATTCCCATCAACTGTGATAGAGAACACCTATGAACATTATTGAACTCACGGATGAAGAAATTCTGACCGTTGCCGAACCGATGTGGATAGAACTCATCAGGGCGTCCAACGATGGTAAATATGGAAAATTTATCCGCAATTTTCACTACAGCCTGATGCAGGGCTTGAACGAGGTCGAAGTCGGAAAGCAATTCGCGAAAAGCGAACTGACCCGGAGCCTGTCGGAAGTCTACGATTATTTTGGTATCATTCGCCGTGGCGAACACGCGTCGATTCTCTATCGTGTTCGCAGCACGAAAAAAGAGGGTGAGTGGCTCGGCCGTTTGGTCCTCGGTTATGATGAGAATGATGAGATCAAAATTTATGGCTCCTCTATTTTTTAAGCCTCAAGGTTGTGACTTGATATGAGCAAAACCATCCAAGATGACAAGTTCGTCGAGCTCAGCTATCAGGTAATCGACCAGAAGTCCGGCGAAATCCTGAATTCGGTCGAGTTTCCTATTGGCTACGTGCACGGCATGGATTCTGCCCTGGACCAGAGCGTCACGATTGAATTGGAAGGCAAGAAGGCGGGCGACGTCATCGAGGTGCCGATAGATTGCAATACGCTCTACGGTCCGCGGGATGAATCCCTGGTCTTTACCGATCGCCTTGAAAACGTCCCCGAAGAATACCGGGAAATCGGCACGACGATCACCATGCAGACTGAAAAGGGCCATCCCCGCAACTTCATCGTAACCCGTATGGACGACAAGACCTTAACGGTCGATGGCAACAACCCTCTTTGCGGCCGTTTAGTGATTTTCAGGCTTGAAGTTCTCAATGTCCGTGACGCCACCAGGGAAGAAATTGAATTCGGTGGCGCGATCGTTGCAGAACCAGAGGTTGCCGGAACTTTCAAAGTGCCCATCTAAGGATGACTGATATACTCGTGTTCGGAACCCAATGCTGATAGCTCAAATTTCCGATACCCATATTTCCCAACCCGACCCAGGCGAACCTGATACGCTTGAGCGCATATCCATGTTGCAGGAATTTGTCGCCTATATTGGTGAAATGGAGGAAAAACCCGATTTGATCCTGCACACCGGCGACGTTTCTCAAGACGGCAAGCCGGAAGAATACGACATTGTAAAATCCATGCTGCGCTCTATCGACATCCCGGTGTTCTTCGCCTTGGGTAACCGCGATTTGGTTGCAAACCTGGTGGACGGACTGAAAGATCTTGGCCAGGCAAAATTGGTCGATGATTTTCTCATCTACAGCATTGACGGTTTCCCCGTGCGGTTCATCGCCATGGACACCCAGAAAAGAAAATACAGGATGGGCACGACGTGTTCGGTAAGGCTATCCATTCTGGAAGAATTGCTAGCGGAACAACCTGATATTCCCACAGCACTATTCATGCACCATCCTCCGTTCGAAGTCCCGACCTCAAAGTATCCTTTCCAGTTCGATGATCCGGTATTGGCTGATACGTTTCTTCGGTTGGTCGCGCGGCACAAGCAGGTGGTGCACCTGTTCTGTGGCCATATGCACCGCCAGTTCAGCGCGAAGTTGGAAAACTGTAACGCTTCGGTCTCTCCCTCATTGTCTCCCTGCAATCGCCTGGGCGAGTATAAAGCAGAGTGGCAAGAACGCCCGCTGTTCCAATTGCACCGCTGGAAACCGGATATGTTGCAATTTGAAACCCGCCTGACTTCCGTAGGATGCTGATGTGTAATGTCAGATTGGATAGCGGCGGTGTCGCCCTGTCACGACCCCTCATCACACCACCACAAATCCCGAAAAGATGTTTTTTTTCAGGGGTGTGACGGCTATCACAGCAATTTCCATAAAATTTTATTAAATTGGTTTAGTAATTTGCCGAACAGTGCCTTTCGCCCAAGTACTTCATGGCGCTGAACGTCGTGATTTAATGAATGGTTTCAGTTAGTTAAACCGATTTTGTGGAGATCTAGAATGGCTTCCGACTACAACGCTGCAGACAGACTAACTGAAATAGCCCAGGCGGCACCCCTTAACGGCGAAGAAGCTATCGGTACCGTCGATTCGATCAGCGGCACCGTTGTTGTCACCCACGTAGATGGTTCGAAATCTGAACTGGAACCCGGATCAGCGGTCTATCAGGGCGATGTTCTGGAAACCGGGCCCAAGGGCGCCGTCGGCGTCACCCTGGCCGATCAAACCGCCTTTTCAATGGCCGAAAACGGCAACATGGTCCTCGACGAAATGGTTTATGACCCCGTCACCCAGGACGGCAGCATCGCTATTTCCGCCGTCGAAGGCGTCTTTACGTTCGTCAGTGGCCAGATCGCCAAAACAGATCCCGACGCCATGACCCTGACCACCCCGGTGGCAACCATCGGCATCCGTGGCACCCAGGTCGGCATCGATGTCGGCGACGGCGACAAGACAACGGTCGTCCTGATGGAAGAAGCCGACGGGTTCGTCGGCGAAGTCATTGTTACCAACGAAGGTGGCATCCAGGTCCTTAACCAGGCTTTTCAAGGCACGAAGGTCGCCGACAATAATTCTGCTCCCGAAGTGCCTGTATTCGTCGATCAATCCGATGTCATGCAGCAGTTCGGGCGGGCATTGAGGAACTTGCCGGCGAGCGAAAATGGCAACAATTATGGTCAGGATGAGGCTTCCGATGAGGACGCGGGCGAAGAAGAACTGGCCCAGGAAGGCGAAGGCAGCGGCGAAGAAGAACTTGCCCAGGAAGGCGACGGCAGCGGCGAAGAAGAACTCGCCCAGGAAGGCGACGGCACTGGCGAAGAAGAACTGGCCCAGGAAGGCGACGGTATTTTCGAAGAGGAACTGGCCGCCGAAGATACGTCCGATGAAACTGAAGAGCTGGCCCAGGAAGACGGAGCCGACGGGGATCTTACCGATTTCGAGACCGCTTCCGGCGGCGATGAGGAAGACCAGATTGACCTCGAGACGGCCTCCGGTGAAGACGGCAATACTCCGCCAGATCCGATCAGTGTCGTCGGTCAAGATTACGCCGGTACGGAAAATACCAATAACAATACCAATACCGGCACCGGCACTGGCAATAGCGACGATGACGCCGCCGCCCG